>Ga0102593_1000119_pt1 | contig 205730 bp, 214 predicted proteins | sample AraplaCol_mMS_r2_2_FD_76862 | JGI IMG/M metagenome (GOLD analysis project Ga0102593, IMG submission 76862) | Arabidopsis root microbial communities from North Carolina, USA - plate scrape MF_Col_mMS_r2 (SPADES assembly) (version 2) | ecosystem: Host-associated > Plants > Roots > Endosphere...
CTGGCTTTGGCGTGGGGGGGGGGGGGGGGGGTTAGTCTTTTTTTTTTTTTTTTTTTTTTTTTGGCCCCGGAGTCTGTTGACCGCGTGGAACTGACGAATTGCTAGTGATCTATGGATTCATTCTCGTCTTTATCCTCCAATCATTCGTTGGTGCTTCGCTCGCTGAATTTGTCTCCGCATACCCGACCGAAGGAGGAATGTATCATTGGATTGCGGCCATCGCTCCAAAGCGCTATAACAGTTTATTGAGTTTTGCAACAGGCTGGTGCACGGTTTTTGGCTGTGAGGATTCTCGAATTAGCAAGAATTTTGGACTGAATATTGATCGATACCAGGGATTTTTACCACTGCGTCAACAAACCTGATTTATGCAACGACCGTGATGGCTTTGATTGCACTATACCATGAGGATCTAGTTATACAACCATGGATGACCTTTGTTGCGTACCAAATATTGAACATTTTCACTTCCGGAATTGTCATGTTTGGAAACCGCTTCATTCCACTGATAAACAAATTCTCTTGTGAGTTGCGATGAGACTTGCTGAGCAGGGCGAGACATGTATATATGTGGCTAAATCTTGCCCAGTGGTTTATCTGCAGCTGGCATGGTTTATCACTATGGTCACGGTGGCTGCTTCAGCTCCTAACCATAATGATAGCAAATTTGTCTTTAGGACATGGATTAACAATACCGGTTGGGAAAACAATGTCATGTGTTTCATCACTGGTCTGGTGAATCCTCTGTACTCTCTTGGAGGCTTGGATGGAATATCGGTATGTTGTAAATGATCGTCTAATCCACAAAAAGGGTCCCGCTAACAGATATTAGCATATTACTGAGGAGATGCCCAATGTAGGTCATTCGATGCTTAGCAGCGAAGCTCGTTACTAACATCCATTAAGCCTGGAAGGAATGCGCCTCTTGGTCTCGGTGAGTTGCAACAGGGATTACGTGAAGCACTGATATGCTAAATTTCATCAGCAATCACCCTCTCAATCGCATTTGTGACTGGAATCACCTACCTGCTGAGCCTGATGTTCTCGGTCCAGAATTATAACTCCCTGGCTGATACGCAGACCGGCCTTCCCTTAGCTGAAATATTCTATCAAGCAACATCGACTAAGGGTGGTGCTTTTGGCCTTATTTTCATGGTCTGGGTGGCCCTGGGCCCTTGCGTGATCGGATCTCAATTGAGTAAGTTTTCCTTATGTTGGGATCTTGCGAATCATGCTAATGTGTCCAGGTACTGGACGTGTCTTCTGGGCCTTTGCTCGAGACGAAGGCCTTCCGTTCTCTCGAGTGTAAGGCCAAACGATATGGACATCTGCTTTTCGTACCGAGCTAACTTGGGTTTAGATGGGCACGCGTTCACCCTCGACTGGGCTCACCGCTGAACGCACAGCTCTGTGTTGGCGTCATTATCGCTCTACTGGGCTGCATTTACTTGGGATCTACAACAGCATTCAATTCAATGATGAGTTCTGCAGTGTAAGTGTTTCCTGAAACAAAGAGGAACGTTCTATAATTAACGGCCCCAGAACCGTCAACAATCTCGCATATCTTGTCCCCATTCTCACCAATGTCCTCCTCCGTCGAAAAACGATGCATGCAGGTCCATTCTACATGGGCTATGTCGCAGGAATGAGCGTGAATATCATTTCAGTACTATGGCTCATCTTTGCCATCGTCTTTTTCTCTTTCCCATTCGAGATGCCGGCGACCGTCTCTAACATGAATTATACCTGCGTTGTTGTTGGCGGATTTCTCATTTTGGAATTATGCTGGTGGCTAATCGCTGGTAAGAAGTATTCACGCACTGTTCAGCGCGCTCGCGAGGAAGAGCATAATGCTGCTATGATTGTCGAGGCTTCAAGCACAGAATCCAACCCATGAGCTGGATTAGAATATAATAAGTCATGTGTATTGGAAATAGGTATATCAAACACTAGTAGTCTTCGAAACAGCATATTGCAAATGAACAGTATCGATCCTGGTGGTCTGTCACTATGACACGGCGTTAAGATTTCATCGTAAGGTACGAACCAATGTCCACGCTTAAATCCAATTTTGGATATTCGACCCTTCTGGAATCCACGCTTGATATACCATCTGCGCAGTGTCTCGCCTTTATCTTTCCCTTCCGGATCCACCGCCATGACGGCAATTATATTGTCCACTGTGATACCCCGAGTGGGGGACGTTGAACCATCCAAGGAAGTAGATGCAGATTCATATTGCTGGGTGCTATGAGGCTCTTCTATTGTCTCACTTGCCATTGCTGGACACAACCTGTGATATGCTGATACCATCATTTGCCTTATAGTACGTATGTGATGCAAAACAAGGAAGAAGGGAGTAGTTCATGAAGCATAAAGGCAGAGCTTCGCATATCTGAGAGTAGATTCAGTCGAGTCATCCGTATTAATCTATGGATAGTTAATACAAGAATATTTCATGCTCTCAGCCTGACAACTTGACAACTCAGACGCGATGAACTCACATATCCAACAAAATAACACTAATTCTTTCTCTCTGGACTCAGCTGCGGTGTTATAGAAAGGTAGCACTATCGCAATTGACCACGACCGAATATACCGGGAGATCTGGTTTTGTATTAACAAAAACAAAGAAAAAATAAAGCAAAAAAGGGCAAACCAATTCATTGCAAATTGATTGTATTCAGTTGATTAATTTTACAAATTGAGGTATATAATTGTTGTTGTTTTGTTATCAACAACTAAGCCCAAACATCTTCCTGGAGTCGCCTAGATTCCCGCAGCTGTTGGATAGCATTATCACCACCACCAAGCACCACACCAAGGCTACTATTGACAGAATTGGCCATATTAGTACTGCCACAGATGTATACTGATCCATCTTCGCCCTGAACAATTTCCTTCATGGTCTTAGCGTGGTTCAGTAACTCCTGCTGCACATAAAACTTCTTCCCATCCATCAATTGGGCGGAGAACACGAAATGAGTCGCCAGGATTTTCGTCGCCTCTGCCTCCGACCATACATCCTTGTAAAGACAGTCTTCTTCCGAGCGTGATCCGTAGAAAAGGATCATCTTGCCAACTGAGATTCCCTCCCTTGAGAGAGCCATGCGCTCCTGGACGAAGCCTCTGAAAGGCGCGATGCCGCTCCCAGCAGCGATCATGACGATTGGGCTCTCGTAGTTGAGTGGAAGCTTGAAATGAGATTTCCTTACATGAGCAAATAGTTTGTGGCCACTCAGGATAGACCGGGGTCCGTCAAGATTGTATGGAAGTTGAAGTCGGTTGTGCTCTTTTATTTGATTCTTCTTCTTGTGTACAGATTGCAAATATCCTGTTGTCAAGCCGACAAATGTCCGGTCGGTTTGTGGAATGGGTGTTTCGAGAAGGCCGACAGTGATAGCAATTGAATATGGGTCCACCAGAGGCGAAGATGCGATGGAGAAATATCGAGGCCGGAGCTTGGGCATTGTAGACAGTAAGACGGAAAATGCATCTTCATTCCATATTGCGTCCCCGGCGGCCTGCTTCATGAATTGCCCGCACGTCAGATGTAGGCTGAACATATCCGAGCCAGCTTCGGATTCACGTCGGCAGCGATCAATGTATTCTTTAGCGGCGGCATTTGGGCTGTATGAAGCAAAAACCTCCAATATTTCAGGAATGACAGGCCCGCAGATGTCAAGCTGATACTGTAAGAGAGCCTTTCTGGTGGTTGGAGTAGATACGGGGATGGCCACGCTTTCATAGATATCAGAATCTTGAGGTTTGATATCAATGGTGGCATCCAATGTCTTCTTGTCCCACCCGAATAGGCTGGCAAGAAGCGTCACTTCGTCGTTGGGGTTGATTGGCCAAATTGCAATATGATCACCGGTTTCATATTTAATAGTCTGGTTGCCGATTCTTGTCTCGAGCTCAAAGTGCAAATATGTTCGGACTGAGCCGACAGAATTCTTGCCTGACAACTGCAGTGACCGACTCACTCGTGCGAAATGCGGCTTGATGGTGTTCACTGTGCTTGATGTCTCAGCCGCATGACGCAATAAGCTCATGCCGTTGTCAAGATGAACCATGTTGAATACCGGCCATCGCTTGCCCATACTCTCATCGGCTCTGAAACGCTCTGCCAGTCTCTTCATCATATCAGCTTTCCAGTTGACCCAGGCCACGTCAGAGTGTTGAGCCTCATCGATTTTGCCAGCTGCTGCAATTGGTTGCGCACCGCAAACACTGAGAGTCTCATCGACGTAATCGACAAAGGAGTTGTAAAACTGATACTTGGAATTACCCAGCCCGAAACAGAAATATTTAAGACGCGAGAGCGGCTTGTCCTTACTTTTTTCAAGGCTGCAAAGGTATTCATACAGGCCTGTCGCATTGTCGGTTGGGTTGCCCTCCCCGTAGGTCGCGAGAACGAACCCAACTAGACGTCCTTCGGTCAATTGTCCAAGCTGTTCGAAGTCGTAGAGATCGAGGTTCGCGGCCATTGCGGGTAGATTGAAGCGTGTGATGCACTCTCGCACAAAACTATTGGCCAGACGTTCGGCCTTGCCACTTTGCGAGCCCCAAAATATGATTATATCTTTTCGAAGCTCCGTCATGCGATCGTTGATTTGCCGGGTAATCGATTGTCTGGGTCCGCGGCCAATGTTCTTGAAGATCGGTTCCTGTAGCTGGGGAGCGACGAAGAAGAGGTGTTGCCCTTTAGGCGGTTTTGACCAGAGGATACCTTGACTGGCCCATAGGGAGATCACGATTGTAATCAGAGAGACAAGAAGTATATCGTCGAACCCCGGCGCGAAATTGTTGAAATAATTCATTGAGCGCCGGGGGCCGCGTTGCAGCATGATTCTGGATATTGAATCGTCAACGGGGCCGGGTAAATGAGATGTTTGTGGATGCATTGTGAGAAATAAGCTATGTATCGTTCAATTAACCAGGGGCCGACATTGGGAAAGGGAGTATTTATTAATGTGTCAATATGAGGCGGTGCTGCACCTATGGTGAGTTCCATACTCGACCACCTCCCCATCGAGATCCGACAATTTATTCGTCTGTGAAAGGAGCTGAACCCTGTAGTGTTTATCCCTGAGAAAGATGCACTCAGTCCTGGTTTACCACGATTGGAACATTTTCGCCGAGAAACCACGATGCTATGGAAAACTATCAGAATATTTTTCAATTCTCTCGTGCGTGGAGCACTGACCTTGCCCTATTGGGAGAATATTCGGCGAGTAGAGGAACATTAGCGGATACCCGCCTTTTTCAACTGCTGATCGTCTAGAATCTCCGCTTGAACAAAAAGAACCACTATACTTAGGAAATTTTATACTTAGAATGGGTGGAAGAGATAAAGCATGGAGGAATTCAGTCTCATCCACGGTGAACTACTCGATCTTATTCCCTTACTCCGTTGTACCTCTATACCCTTATTTTTTATTTTGGTCAGCCACAATGTACGGTCTCATACTTTGTGAAATTATCACAATCCTTTGCCTCGTAAGATTCATTCTGAGTCCAATATTCCTCTATCTTCAAGATCCAAAAAAGCTCCGTCGCTTTCCTAGTGTGGGCCTGGCAGGTTTCACCAACCTCTGGGCTGTCTTCTACCAGTATCGACATACTCGCACCATTACCATCCACCATGCTCATAAAAGATACGGTGATGCCGTCCGTGTTGGTCCAACCCATGTCAGCTTCGCGAATACCCAAGCGATCAAGGATCTTTATGGACACGGGTCACCCGCAACCAAAGATAGTTTTTACGATGCTTTCAACTCCACCCATCTAAACGTGTCCGACTCTCGAGACCGAGCTATTCACAGCAGCAAACGCCGAAGGTTTGCTCAGACATTTGCTCAGAAAAGTGTCGTGGAATTGGAAAATACCATGCAGTCGCATCTGAAGAACATGATCAAGTATATCGATCAACGCTTGACTGCTGGACCCGAGAAGTCTCAGATCATAGACATGAAGTTTGTCAATCTGGCAATTCTCTATGACTCCAACTGCGCGGCGATGTTCAGCCATAACCCCAGATTTTTAGAACGGGAGACACTTGTTGCTCCCGCGGAGACCATCGCAGGAGAGATGTACGAGGCGGATCTCTACCAAGGGGTCCTTCAGTCTGCTTATGCTGTTGTGCTCGCTGGCTGGGCATCATCATCTATGGAATGGGTTAAGTCATTAACTTGGTGGCATCAAGGATGGGAGCGTGGAGGCCATGTCCGGGACATCGTCATCCATATACTTCGGAAACGACTCGCAGCAGACGTCGAACGCATCAAAAATAACAAAAGTCCCCTCAGTGATCTTATCTCCACTCTGTTATGGGACAAGGATTCCAACGCACTCTACCTGGAATTTGGTGAGATCCTGAGCGAGTCTGTCAATCTCGTCGGCGCAACTGAGAACACGGAAATTGCACTGACGAACACGGTCTACTTCCTGGCTCGGTATCCGCAGGTTGTGGCCAAATTACGGGAGGAGCTGGGAAAAGCTCTTGAGGGCATTGAGGAAGATGTGCCTCCATACGAGGCTATCAAAGATCTACCCTATCTCAGGGCTTGTATCGACGAGAGCCTGCGGCTCCGACCATCCCTCGAGGCTGGCCTACCCCGAGTTATTCCCAAAGAAGGCCTTTCTGTGTCGGGGGAGTGGCTGGAAGGAGGAACAACGGCTTCAGTATCTACTCGCACAGTCCACCGCGACCCAGAAATATTTGGAGAAACCCCCGAAGACTTCGTCCCAGAGCGCTGGCTCCATTCGAACAGTGCTAAGATGCAGAGAGGATATCTTGCGTTTACGCAAGGTGGACGTGCTTGTATTGGGAGGAATATTGCACTTTTTGAAATGCAGCTGATCATCGCCACTTTGTTTTGGCGATATGATATCAATGTCCTCTATCCGGACTGGGAGCTTGGTGTCAAGGAGGGTCTGAGTGCTCACACCTTGCCTTTACCTGTCAAGGTTTCTCGGAGGACTTGAGTCTTGAGTTGGGAAAAGCTTATGGCTAGACACATTCGTTGGACTGAGCGCGGTAACAATATACCTCGTTCTTTTAGACACTGAAGCATCGCGTAAATGGCATTCATCGTTGCCCAGTAAAACACATAGAGACAGATACAATGATTAGCGGGATCTTTACGAACTGGAGAATGCGGGAATATAATCGCTGAAGCTTCTTTGCTGCCCATTATAGGCGGCTCTGCAATATTATTGGAACCTTATGGATCCTGTTTTAAGCAAGTAAATCATTATCAATCATAGCCTAGAAGTACACTTCCTGTCTCTAATCTCAGGCACTCGATGCGATTGGGCCTCATACACCTGGCGAAACCCCCAAGCAATCCAACCAAGGCCGCCTAGACTTCGCCCAAGTTTCCTCCAGGCGCGCACAGTCGACCTGACTGGGCCATTTGGTATTTCGGCTGAAATCAGTAAGGAACTTGAGCAAACATTGCTGCTCTTCGCGACCGGAAAGGAATCGTCCACACCATGCCATCAGATGGCTGCCATTGAGGTTGGTGCCCACGTTGGTCATGTTTGACATGCAAAGGCCACATAGCAGACGAGTAGGAGCAACAATTGCGGTCTGATAGTGTTAGGTTCTCATGTGAGTTATCAAAAACCACACCGTGTCGCATTGACATACCTCGATGTATCTGTGCATATCATACAGATTCGTGTCTGCCCAGTCTTCGGGGTAATATACAGCTAACATTACTATTGCAGCGTAGTAAAATTGCCATGCAACAACTGTTTTTCGTTAAAAAAAAGGGGGAGGGAAATGAGAGTAACAGGGATGGGAAAGACTCACCATGCCACGGAGCGAAATAGCGTATATTTGGAAACGGACTATTGTCATTTTCACAAATGCACCAAGGTCGAAAAGAAGGAGGCAAATGCGCCCTCCACTTCTCGAGGAGGCTTTTCAAACGCCTCGCTTCAGTCGCAGCATACTGTCGCGGAGAAGCCCAACATAGTTCGCCAGTTCGGATTATAAGAAAGGTCATACGGTGCGTCCATATTCCATCCGTGGCCGCGGGTATCATCATGTCATCATCCCTCAGACTGAGATGGGTTAGGTCGAATGGACATGGCTGTTCGCGGAGAAAGGAGATACGAATGCTCTCTCGTAGATAAGTCCAGAAGCAAGAGGTTGCGAGGTTGGTTTCTACAGGTGACCAGTCTGTGCCGTCCAAGAAAACGGAAGCGGCCCCCTGCAGGTGCCGCTGCGCGTCGCTGCTGAGCTCTAAGAACTGTTCTGACATTCGCAGAATGACAATCGTAGCGAGTAAAACTTCGTTGGAAGAATTTGCTTGGCCTGACGAGAGTGCAGGGATCATCAGACTGACCACCCGGTCACTATAGTATTGTTCCGCTTCTTTGTCGATAAGTCCTCGAAGATACATTAGGTGTGATGCACAAGAAAGACAGGCAGCGAGTAGCAACGGTTCTCTCAGTGCCAGTCGGGGCACGTATGAGTGAAAGTAGCCTTCGGGAGAGCCAATGTCAATCTGAGAATTATTGATCAGTTGATTGGATGTGCGATATGTGGATATGAGGATAGTTGGTTACACATACCCAGTGTCCGGCGCTCTCCACATAAAATGCAAATACCTTGCAATCTACCTCATCTGTCAGCGTGCGAGGAGGCGACAAGTTTGGACTAGAAAAATTGTTGCTTGGAGAAACGTATGTGATGTCCGCGTTTGCTCTGCGATGCAGCAGCTCGGCGGAAACGCTAGACCCGTTGGCAGGATAACCAGACCCATCCGGAGATGCCCCATTTCGTGAGAGACCGGGAGAGAAAAGACAGTATGAAGGGACCGGAGGCTGATTTGGCGCCAAGGAGATGCTGGACGCTGGCAAGGGCGACGAAGAATATTGGCCAGCGTCCTCGCTAGACGGAATGGGGCTTACCACCCCCTGGTGGTTCCTTGTCAAGATTCTCGCCGAGCTGGAGCCGTCGATACTACTGGGATGATGACTCCTGTAGTCCAAATGGTCAGACGGTGCTACATGTGGCGTCTCGCTAGTCGCCGAAATAGTTCCGGGGTCATTGGAGGTCAGCGAGGGTTCTCGCAGTGTGTTCGATTCTCGCCGAGTTTTATCGGCTGATGCTGATGATGATGTCGTGTACCGGCTTTGTCGAAACCGCAACCGCTTGGGGCCGTATTCGCATACCATTGGGTATTTTAAATTTCGGCAACTGCTGCAGATAGGCTTGCCTCTGTCACACTTGACATGTCTCTCCTGGCATCGTAAGCAACCGGGGATGCGTTTGCGCGTAGACATTGTGTGTTGATTGTAAGAGTAGCGGAAGTTGGCATGGTCCGATTGAGGAATCCACAGTCCCCCGTATTTCACCCCGCAAATTTACTCCAGAAACATCATCTGACACTATCTAGGATGGGGTAGCGAAGAATATACCGTTACTCACTAGATTAATTTCTCGGGCCAAAATTACCGAAATTGGCATTTTAGATCTCTAAACTTTATATCCCCACGTTTTCTGCAGGACGATCAAGATCTCGAGTTGTTACCTCATAACAGCATCGACATTGTCATCACCATCATGTAGCCCACTGGCATTCAATGTTTTCCTCGCCATCTCTCCATTTACTTTCCACAGGATCAACTACTTGCCACGACGGATCTTTGACGGCTTTGACCCCGTGGGAGTTTGATTCCCACCTTCGGCTATTTCGCCGAGATAGATGATCAAATCGGAGGCCAATCTCACAGCACTGTTTCCGGTCCCAAGGTTTTTTCCACTTTCAAATAATTCTCGCCGAGTGACCCTGGAGATACCGGGCGTTCAAATATTGCGGTGATCTATTTAATGGTTGAGCTTACCCCGGATTCTTGACAAAGATGACCTCGGAAGAATCCATTAAGGAAAAAAATATTCGTTTCGCCTGGGAGAGCAGACACGCAATATGCAGTGCGGAGTCAAAGAAATGGAGAAGGAATCAATCACATTCAAGAAAGACTCAGAGGAGGCCGATGTAGAGCACGTCGATAGCTTGGGCCATGAACTTACCGACATGCTCGATGCCACCAAGGAATCAGAATACCTTGAGATGGTCAAGAACGAGCACGGCCAGGAGATTTTCAACCTTGTTAACGGGCTGGAAACAGAACTGCAGCAAAGCGAGGCAACTAGGTCAGGGCGCTTTTATCGACTCCAATTGTCCTTCAAGGACCCCAAGCACTTTACCTGGGTGATGGCTGCGTTCGCATCGATGGGAGGACTTCTATTTGGTCTTGATCAATCACTCATCAGCGGAGCAAATCTCTTCATGCCGCAAGTTTTGGGACTATCAACGCAACAAGTCGGACTCGTGAACAGCTCCATGCCTTTGGGTGCAGTCGCCGGTGCTGCCATGCTCATTCCATCTAATGAGTATCTCGGTCGTCGGGGCGCGATCATTTTCTCCACCATCCTCTATACTATCGGCGCGGCTTTGGAAGCTGGTGCGATCAATTACCCAATGATGGTTGTGGGTCGATTGGTCCTGGGTTTTGGCGTTGGTATTGAAACGGGTACTGTCCCTGTGTACGTGGCGGAAAGTGTAGAGCGTCAATTCCGAGGAAATTTGGTCTCGCTTTACCAATTCAATATTGCGCTCGGTGAAGTGCTCGGATACATTGTCGCCGCTATATTTCTAAAGGTAGAAGGTAATTGGAGGTATATGCTTGGGTCGTCCATCGTCTTCTCGACGTTGATGTTCATTGGGTATGTATTCGACAAGCAGGCAAACTGGATCAAGCTAACGAAGGAGCCTCCAGCATGGTCCTGCTGACGGAAAGTCCTCGGTATCTGATGCACAAATCTCGCCTTCTCGATGCGTACGGCGTCTGGAAGCGTATCCGCGGAGTTGAATCCTTCGAGTCACAGGCTGAATTCTACCTGATCAAAGTAACAGCCGATGCGGAGGCAAACGAGTTGCGACAAAAGCGCGCTTCCTTGAGATTTGTGTGGATGGATTTCATCACGTAAGTGCTCACATAATGTTACCTCTATAGCCGTGTAATTGACTTAAAAGTGTCCCTCGCTGTCGTCGCGCCATCGTCTACGCAAACACCATGATTCTACTGGGCCAATTCGTCGGTATCAACGGTCTGATGTACTACATGAGTATTTTAATGCGACAAGTTGGACTCGACGCCGCGGACAGCACATACGTATCCATGGTTGGTGGTGGCGCCCTTTTCATCGGCACAATTCCTGCAATCTTCAACATGGAGCGTTTCGGCCGTCGCTTCTGGGCCATGACTATGCTTCCTGGCTGCTTTATCGGCCTCATTCTAATCGGGTGCAGCTATCAATTCAACGTCAAGACGAACACAAAGACAGTAGAAGGTCTTTACCTATCCGGACTGATCATCTATATGCTGTTTTATGGACCCTACGCTTGTCTCACATGGGTCATTCCATCAGATGTGTACCCAACATACCTCCGCAGCTACGGAATGGCCACATCCGACGCTATGGTTTTCCTGGGATCTTTCATCATCACTTATAATTTCAGTGCCATGCAAAGTGCGATGACGAAGACTGGTCTCGCGTTGGGCTTTTTCGGTGGAATCACGGTTCTGGGTTGGTTCTACCAACTTCTCTTCATGCCGGAAGTCAAAGATATGACACTCGAAGAGGTTGGCGTGGTGTTCTGCAAGCCTACCAGGCAAATTATGAAAGATAATCTAGCTAGCAGCATGCATACGACGTCTCTGCTTTTACGTGGTCGTTTTCGGGAAGCTGCCTTGGGTCAGAAGCCATCGCGGGCTCGGGGAGACTAACGATCGAGTTCACAACACTACCACTGCCTAGTCGATTCAACGAAGTTAATCTAGCAGGGAGTAGTACTCATGAATAACAGCATTAAGGTCTTTGAAGACTCGCAAAATGGTATAATATATCAATACAAATATCTCTGGCTCAGCTAGTAGACTAGACTAAAAACATTGCATCACAATTCATCATTCCAGTGTCCGACATGGGCGGAGACACTATTTCTCATACGGCTGCACATTGCGCATGCGACGCAGCGACCCAGAAGCGAATGTGCGAATTCCCTTTTGCATCCAGGTATGCATGGCACAAATAATACTGGCTGTCGACTGGCTGCTTGGCAAGATGATCTGGCCAATGGTCTGAATAAGAACCTGTTTGCAAATGGTATCAGAGACGGTCTGAACTGTTATGATGGGCTGGCCGAAGTGGAATTCGGGATCGCTCAATATTTTGATCATAGAAATATGCATATCCGAGGACTCTTTCGCCAGTCTGTGAGTGTTCATGCGTCCGATCTTCGGTCACGGCAACAAAATACGGCAATCCTCTTGCCGATAGAGCCGCTAATTTAGCATGGTAGGTTTCTTGTGGGGGTGGCGTTTGTGCGAATGTGAGTGCCGTGTTGAGAATGTAGTGAGTGTTGATAGTGCGAACCTGGGGCATATCGCGCTCCTTGGCCGAGCGGATACGAATTTCGGACATTTTGAATTGGTGGGACGATGGTTGCATAAGACTTGCTAGTAACTACTATACTGAGACTGAAATTGAAAGGGATGACTCAACTTTAACCCTATCAACAAATTCGACCCGAGTCTACTAGCGAGAATGTTGGGCCAAGCTCAAATTCCACGAAATTGATAGGCTATCCAGACAGAAGCTTGAATCCTTGAAGTTAAAAAATTACAGGGAAAAATAAGTTTTTGTTAGCCATTAAATGCGAAATGAGATACCGGGTCGGAGAATAAACCCGCAGAACAACCGCTTGGCGGATAAAGAGCCGGAGAAGAGGCGGAAAATGAGCGGAAAGCGTGGTGGAGGAATCCGAGGCTTCGCTTGGGGGCTGAATTTTAGTTGAAACAGCAAGAAACTATTGCGCCATGTACTCGAGCCAGAACGGAGAGTGGGCTGCACCCCGGATCTCCCCTCCAACCGAATTGCGGGGCGAATGAATCGTGGGGATGGGGATATCTTGGTTCATGAAAACTTACCCAAACATAGTCGCCGCCAAGAGCAACAGGGGATGTTATGGGAGGGGATAGCAGGTCGACCATGTGTCAAAGGGTCATTCCTGGAGGCTTGGCTTGGTGCTCAAGCTCTATGGTTCTAACAATGCCGAGATTTGACACTTCTGATGCATGATATAAAGTTCCCATGTTGACCTACTGTAGCTTTGCTTTTTCGAGTCATTTTTGAAAGTCCGTCAAAAGGTCGCACAGCGGGACAATATTGCGCAGACATGCCTCGTTCACAGTCGGACCGTCTGTCTTCTGACGATGTGGTAGATGAGAAGCAACGTTCCTCAAACCACGTAGAGGATTACAGCAACGTAACAACAATCGACAACATACAGGTGTTAGGTTTGACACCTGAAGATGCCGACTTTTATCATAATTTCTCACCGGAACAGCGAAAAGTAGTCTTGCGAAAGGTAGCGCCGACTCATTTTCTTTATTGTCAACAGTTCATTGACCTTTTTTAGGTTGACTTCCGGCTTGTGCCCATGCTAGCTGTGCTTTATCTGATATCACATCTCGATCGAGCCAATATCGGTAACGCGAAGATTGCTGGAATGACCAAGGATTTGAGCTTGAGCGGTATTCAGTATAATATTGCTCTCAGTCTCTTTTTCATTCCTTATGTCTTACTGGGTAAGCAGTACATTCTATCGTCAATCTCAGGACTCATAACTAATACCCGGATAGAGGTCCCAAGTAACATGCTTCTGAAGAAATTCTCTCGGCCTTCAGTCTATCTCGGAATTCTTATCATCTGCTGGGGAATTATCATGACTCTAACGGGAGTTGTCCAAAACTTTGCCGGTTTGCTTGTGGTGCGAATTATGCTGGGAATATTCGAGTGAGCCATGTCTTTTTTCTATGAATCTGGGTTCTTCGTACTGACTTGAGATGAAAGGGCCGGTTTCTTCCCTGGAGCAGTATACCTTTGTTCTTTCTGGTACATGCCAAAAAAGCTAGCAACCAGACTTGCTGTATTTTATTGCGCCAGTGCCCTTTCTGGTGCATTCTCAGGTTTATTAGCCGCCGGCATCGCCAAGATGAGCGGGGTTGGTGGCTACGCAGGCTGGCGCTGGATTTTCATTCTCGAGGGACTCGCTACGATTGTACTGGGTGTTCTCTGTTTTTTCCTCCTAGTCGATTCGCCTAAATTATCCGGAAAGTGGCTGAGCCAAGATGAGATCCGTTTTCTGGAACTGCAGAACTTCATTAAGGATGGAGGACAATTCAAAGATGAGAAGAAGAAGGCTTCTTGGAGAGATATTGGTGCTGTTTTGAGTAATTGGAGAATGTATCTCCTGGCTTACATCCTATTCTGCCAGTCTGCCTGCTCCTACGGTATGTTGTCATTCACATAATACACGACTATCCGTGCTGACATTGACAAAGGTACCAAATTCACGCTCCCAACAATTACCGAGAGTATGGGCTTCAAAGACACAAATGCACAGCTAATGACTGTTCCTCCCTACGTGGCTGGCGCCATTTCCGCCATCTTTTTCTCCAAGTTGTCGGATCGTTTCTACTGGCGAGCACCATTCGTGGTGGCCCCGCTACTATTAATCGTGATCGGCTATTCCATTATCATGGGTTTGAAGGGACACCTACAAGAAAATATTGGCCCAGGTTTCTTTGCCATCATCCTGACCTGCGTTGGCATTTACCCGACTCACCCGGCCACGACCTCATGGACTATGAATAACCTAGCTCCTTCAAATCGTCGTGCCATCGGCAGCGCTTTCAATATCTGCGTTGGTAACATCGGAGGCATCGTCGGCAGCTACATGTATTTGGACCGTGAAGACCCGACATACCCCACCGGCTTTGGTCTGTCCTTGGCGTTTGGTGGATCTGCTCTTCTAGCAGCCGTAGTCCTCGAATTATCATTCATGTGGGCCAACAAGCGGAATGCTGCAATGAGCGAAGCTAACATCCGGGAGAAATATACCGATGAGCAACTGTTGGGCATGGGAGATAAATCACCCCTGTTCAAGTACACTCTGTAGGATCTTTACTGGTTAAATGAATGAATGAGCTAGCTTGAATGTTATTATTTATGGTAGGAATTTTTGCTCGAAATTATCCCACAGTAACCTGAATTCGGACCGGAAGCGAGGACCAGTAGACATGCTTGTAAAGAGGAATGCCGGCCCAGAACCCCAGAGAAATGGCATTCATTGTCTAGATAGTGCTTGAGGGGAAGCTATGATCGGTGGGATGATCTGGATGATACAAAGAAGGCTAAATCCGCCCGCAATATCCGCCCCATGGGGAGAGTTATCCGACAAGAATCCGGGGTGACGCGATTCTCCATAACCTCCGATTACTCGAATCCCAATACATTAGTTCAAAAGAAAAACGAGGGGTATACAATATGAAGTCTTGGTATAACTTGGCAGGGGTCTTGAGTGGTCGATTTTGCTTTTTTCACTCTGTCCGTGCGAAATAAATTTGCACCATCTATAATCGACCATGGACATGGAAACTGCCAAGGGTGATCAGACCAGCCACCTGGAAATCTCCCCAAAGGCGATTCACCAAGAAATTGAACCAACATTCGAAGGTCTCAGCCCTGAAGAGACAAGGAAACTTGAGAAGACACGTGAGTAACATGTCACTGCCAGGAGTACTGGCATTTTGGATATTGACAATGGGAGATAGTTGTCAGGAAGATTGATCTACACTTGGTTTCATCACTATGTCTACTGTTTATTTTCAATATCCTAGATCGTTCAAACATTGCCAATGCCCGACTTGGCGGGATGCAGAGCGATCTTGGGCTCTCTGACACCCAATACCAAACTGCCGTGGCTATAATGGTGAGCTTGAATATTCTTGGCACGGAGCTTGATAATTGACAAAGTGACTAGTTCGTGGGATACCTCCTTGGCCAAATCCCCAGCAACATTATCCTCACCCGAGTCAAACCATCCCGGTATATCCCAGTCGCTATTTTCATATGGGGAGGAATATCGATGTGCGCCGCGGCGACAAAGAACTTTGCGGGTATAATGGTGGTTCGCGTGCTTTTGGGATTTGCAGAGTCGCCTTTCTTCCCAGGTGCCCTGTAAGAGCGAATGACCCACTTCTGAATCAAACTGTTTACTGACAAGGCTGGACAGTCTATTAGTGAGTTCCTGGTACAAACCGCAAGAGATTGCTCCTCGTGTTGCGGTGCTTTACTGCGGCAACACAATCGCAAACGGATTTGGTGGTCTCATAGCTGCGGGTATATTGAGTGGAATGCAAGGAGCCGGCGGCTTAGACGGATGGAGGTGAGCAGCTAGCAAAATGTTCTCTTGCATTGGAAGACCTTTCTCACCAATTTTCTGAAGATGGCTGTTTATCATCGAGGGCGCCGGTACCATGGTCGCTGGAATTCTTGCAGTCCTACTCCTTCCAGACTTTCCTCGCTCAGGTCAACGCAAATGGCTCTCAGAACAAGAACAACGGTTTGCTGAATGGCGTCTTGCAAAATCAGCCAATAACGAGGTTGATGAGAACGGATCAATCAAGGAAGCTCTTGTCGATGCCTTTACTGACCCGAAGGCATGGGCTCTTATCATGATCCAAGTCTGCCAATTAACATCGCAAACGTGGACATACTTCTTCCCTGTGAGTGTGGTATCCCTTAGCGGCCTTGGTGGATGAGTATCTAATAGCCATCCCAAAAAAGTCTATTGTCCAGACTCTCGGATTCAACAACACCATAACTCTCCTCATTACAGTTCCCGTCTACGTCTTTGGATTCTTAACAGCACTCGGCAACTCTTTTATTGCGCAGTACACAGACAAGCGAGCTATTTTGATCATGTGGCCTCTAGCAGTTGACATAGTTGGGAATGTTTTGGTTATATGCACACATTCTACGGCACCACGCTATGTGGGGATGTTTTTAATGTGTGCTGGCTCCTATTCGGCTTTCAACGTGGTTCAAGCCTGGATTGCTAGTACTGTTCCGCGTACCCGAACGAAACGAGCCATTGTATACGCGTTGGTTAACTTGTTTGGAAACTCGTCCAATATCTACGGTTCCTACTTCTTCCCCAGCTCCGACGCCCCTCAGTATCGCATGGGTGGAATCATTCTCTCCTCTTTTGCTGCTGGTGGGATCATCTTGGCGGCAGGACTAGGCTTCTGGCTACGGGATAGCAACAAAAGTATACTTCGAGAAGAGGAGCAGGATGGTCAGATCAGGTACAAGTACCTTTGGTAATCGACCATCAATGTCGAGGTACTTTGACCTGACTTTGGGTGTCCATTTTTCAAACGAAATATGAAGGCTGTGAATACTATGATGTTATTCGATAGTAATTCAGCCGTAGAATCAAGATCCATGACGAATACGACCCAAGAAGTAAACGCGCTTCTTGCGTCTTTGACTCAATACGAAAATAGTATAACGAGCCTGTTGGTAACCCCCACGCCCCTGTCTGGGACTCTAGACCCGGCCTAGGTAAAGAGTTATGCGAGGAAACCCCCAAGTTTCCTTTCGGGTATCCCGTTCAAGTTTAACCAGAACATCTGATAATTACTCATACTAGCTTTAGATGCAAGATACTTCTGTCTACCCAAATTTTACTTTGGGTCCGCATATAGTAAGAACCTCTCGACTTGACAAATCCCATCTGTTTTGCCTACCTATTTTTTTTTTGAAGAATCTCCTCTTTCTCCTTTGGACTCGGGCCAAGGCCTTCGCAATTTGATCAATCGTCTCGGGAAAATCCCGGGGAAAGAAGGCCCACCGTGGGGGTTTAGAGTTGTAATGTATCCCCACGCTTGGCTAGCAATCCCCCAGTTTCTCCAACCCCGCATTATTCTCCTTGTTTGTAGTTTCTTTTGAATACTATTCGCATATTCTGCGATACTATCAGTGGCCTGCAATATGAGAGTATCCAAAGGATCGGTCTCATGCACGTTCACTTCCCCGCTCTTTGTACTCATCGTAAGATTCCGGGCGTAAGTACGAGTCGACAATGCACCATCACTTTATAAGCTCGGGGCCCCCGTAACCTACTTTTTGTCGTATGGCCAGTTTCTATTTGCTTCAGTCAATATCCTACTTTCGTTAGGGGATTCAACATAAGGTTGACTAGACGTATTCTGGATATTCTAGATATTGTGACCTCTTATTTCATCTAGACTTCCATCACTCTTAACAACATTGATACAAATTTCCTGACTGATTTCATTTTATTCACAACTTTTCATTCTGAAAGCAGACGTGCATAGACCCAGGACATTCGCGCCATGACGACGAAAAAGGACCAAGACACAACAGAGATTGAGTATGCAGCCGATGACAGAGTCAAAAATGTTGACGGCATACCATCAATCCAAATGCCGGCTTCACTAGCTGCACTTTCGGACACAGAATTTGAAATAATCAAGCGCCGTGCAACGCTGAAGCTTGATGCACGAATCATGCCATGCATGGTGCTCATGTATATCATGAACTACCTCGATCGCCAAAATATTGCTGCAGCAAAACTCGCAGACATCGAGAAGGATTTGAAAATGACCGACGTGCAGTATCAAACATGTGTCAGCATTCTGTTTGTGGGATACAGTTCGTGATTCTCCAAACACTTACAGCAAAACTTCAATTAAGTACTTAGACTAACATAGGCTCTAGTTCTTATGCAGGTCCCGTCAAATATTGTTGTGGGTAAAATAAAACTTCCAGGGGTTTATATATGCTTTTCAATGGGGCTCTGGGGAACCCTTTCAGCTTGTACAGCCGCAGTTCATAATTTCTCGGGCCTCATGGCTTCCCGATTCTTTCTGGGATTTGTCGAAGCCGTTTTCTTCCCCGGTGCGCTTTTCTATATGTCACTTTTTTATAACAAGAAGCAGTATGCACTGCGAACAGCTATCCTATATTCAGGATCTCAGCTTGGCAACGCGTTTGGTGGACTGTTTGCCGCTGCTATCTTGAAGTTGGACGGTAAACATGGTCTGGAAGGTTGGCGATGGGTAAGGAACTTCCTGCGATGAAAACGTTCAAAGGTAGTGCTAACCCAAATGAATAGTTGTTTTTAGTTGAAGGCGTTGCGACTGTTGGACTCGCGATGATTCTAGCATTCATTCTACCAAATTCGCTAAAGTCACTTACTGGATTCAGCAAAATTGAAAATGAATGTCTGCTGTGGAGCTTTGAAGAGGATCAAGGTCAGCAAGATAATGCCGACGAAGTCAGCGCTTACAAAGGCGTTATGATGGCAGTGACTGACCCGAAAACTTGGCTCCTGATGGGAACCTTATATTGTGTTAGTCCCGAACATTTTTCGCAATTCTTCTCACGGAAAATGCTGACCAGCACAGATTTACATAGTAGGGGCTGTAACCAACTTCTTCCCATCGGTGGTTGCCACTCTTGGTTATTCTCGCAACAAGACTTACGGACTCACAGCAGTCAGTCTTCTCCCTGGATTTTATGGCATCTGAATTATATACTAAAATCGGATATATACAGCCCCCTTATGTTCTTTGCGTTATTGCCATGATTATAAACGGTTTTCACTCGGATAAGGTATGCACAGAAAACAGTTCCACGATAACATAAATTGACATCATGATAGAAGCAAGAGCGCTATTGGCACATTGTTTGTCCAATGGTTATTTGCCTTGTGGCTAATATCATTGCCGTTGCGACGCTCAACACAGCCGCACGCTGTGAGTCTTATCTGACCAGTACCACCTACGCTCATTCTTGCGCCATACTAACTCAATATAGATGTTGCCATGATGCTTATGCCAGGGTCATTCTACTCAGCAACTGTTGTCGTTCTGTCGTGGGTAGCTGGAACTCTATCGCAACCATCAATCAAGCGTGCCTCCGCTATTGCCCTGATCAATTCCATCTGCAATACTCCGAACGGTATGACATTCAACGTGTTTCTTTATCTTTGAATATATCACTAATCTTTGTTGAAGTCTGGGGATCATATCTCTATTACTCAGAGCCACGATATCTGGCCGCATTTTTGGTCAACCTAGCGGCCTCCGTTCTGGCCATTATTCTAGCCACCGGAACTCGCATCCATTTAAGACGGCAAAACAATAAATTGGATAGGGGTTCAGATCTGGGCAACAATGGACCAACTCCAGCTCAGATCGTCGCTGGGTTTCGCTACACCATTTAAGACACACACAAACCATCATTCTGTCGAAGATGGTTTCCTTATTTGACCAACCCATTCGAGCGTTCACTCTAGGATTTCGAATGAAGAATTTCAGAGTATCCAGTGTTCCTGTTTTAATGGCTTGAAAAACGCTGCCTCGAAGCTCCGTTTCATGGCGTTAGAAACACCAGCGAAGACTGCCTGAACCCTTTCGTAAATTAAGTGAAGCTAATTCCCCTCGGCATTAGAGATAAGACTAGTTCAGTGCTACGTAATTTGTTAGCATATTGTATGTAAACAAGAGCGATACCCCGAGCAGAATGCAAGGGGTTTGCGGAACTCACAAGTCGGTAGGCGATCAAGCTGTGGCCAGAAGTCCAGACAAAGCTCATCTGTGGAACCGGTGAATGTAAACAAGCTTCCAATCCCAGAATCGTATGTTGCAGGGCCCTGTAGAGATTCCCAATCCACGATTGGCTGCTCTGAAGGTAGCCCAAAGGCCATATTATCTCTCATATCCACTGATCGCAATTCCAGGTTTCCGACATTTTCAGTCTGATATCTCCCAGTCTGCTGATATTCGTCATTGGCTGATTCGGATGTGTGGCCGGTGACCTCTGACCTCAAGGCATCGAGTACGATATTGTATCTCCACGCGAGCGAGTTTCTTTCAGTAGCCTGGCCTAAATGATATTGAGTCTCTTCAGCCAGCTTATAAAGCAATTGTTGGTCGACCCCTGGTGGCTGTAAGTCTGAGGTAGTGTAGAACCATGAGCTGGGAATTCGTCCTCTTTTAGTGTGTATTAGATATATGTAAACAATCGAGAGAGCATTAAAAGCAATGTACTGGGTATACCAGAATGCTGGATAGAGAAGATTATCTTTAACCAGCTCTAACACTAGCTCAAGTGTGTCACGAGCATTGCCAATACAAGATCGGAGGTGAGCTTGAGCGGAATCCCCGGTGGTATCTGTTTCTTGGGAATAGTCCCGGAGCAGTAAAGGGCGTGTTACAAACATCAGAGCGTGAAATCGAGCAAGTCTTATCACAGTCAACTGTCTTTGGAAAATGGATATTAAGCTGCTAGGGCACACCCAATCACCCAGTAGGGGCGGGAGGTCAGACTGCCATTGCTTGATTTTCCCCACGAGGTTTTCTATCAGAATCACTTCTTGTTCCTTTTCAAGGGGCTGGATAGAGTACAAGTCTTGCGATGCCTTGGCAAGTATTCGAGAAAGCTTTGCGTGACAGACTGGCGCATCCATAAGACAATTTCTTTGTACATGAGGTCGGTTTTGATTTGAATTTATTTGTTCGTCGTTGATGAGCGCCGGGTAGTCTTGGTCAATATCTTCTTCGCGAAGTAGCCTTGGTCGACCAAGGATCAGGCTAAGATATTCATCAAGGGTAAAGGAGCACCATAACACACGTTTCGAGCATTGAAGAGCAACCTCAATAGCCGAGGAAGAGTTGAGGCTTTGCGCCTGTGTGTGCTTGCGGTGCAGACCAAGGGCCATCAGTAATTGAACCGTAGGTCCGAAATTAAACCAAGCTCGATTCATTCTTGAAGTACCAAGAAGATAAAGAACCGTTAGAAAGCGAGCCTGGACAGACTCCAAGGATGGTGATCCCTGCTCCTGCGCAAGAAGCTGATCTGCCATTTGATAATATGTCTCACTTTGCTGTCCGCGCGGTACATTTACCAGTGTATATTCGAGTGGCATATCTTGTAGGGCCGAGAAAGATGATGAAATAGCGCACATCATTAATATTATTGCTTTGACAGCACGTGGGTCCCTTGCTGTTTGAACTGGTGGTGTTCGTACATCTTGTCCAAAAAGTAAATCCACCCATTCTCCTACCGTCCCCTGATGTAGAACCCGATAAGTTGGCGACGCGAAATCAAAGTACCGCTGAACCAGCCAATCAACGGTTGCCCGATTGGGCCATTGCAGATGTATTTCGGGAATCTGGGGAGCATGCCGATCCCCGTGCGAGAATATGGAGGCATGGGAATCTTCCGAAGTTGAATCCAACGTACGCCGAGTCCCATGGAGATTTCTCGCGGCTCGGTGTAAAAATGAATGAGCCGATGCCGGGCCTCTATATTGACCCCCGACTACCGACTCCGGATCTGGGGTAGAGTCCTTTGATGCGGGGATTGATGAGGCTGAGATGGATCGAGGCCCATTTCCGACTTGTCCGGAGGGCAGTGGGGTGGTAGCGGAACCGCGATGATATGGGACATTGTAGGAGCATTCCAGACTAGATCGCACGCAAAAACGACAAGGAATGTCTCCTGTACAGGCCTTTTTGCGTGCCTTGCATGCATCGCACGCACGAGTCACCTTGAGTCTTTTCCGCGCCCGCGACGAGTCTTGTTGTGAGAGTGGTGATTTTCGCGTTTCCTCCGCCATCGGAAAATACCAGCAGTATCCGAATCTTAGAGGAAAGATTTCCTATCTCGAAAACTCACTGACAGAGAGACAAAATGAATCTAATTTCTCACTTATCTCGGCCCTTCCCTCTTCCTCTTCGTTATTGCAATATCCCGTGGGCATGAGAGATGGCAGAGGAGTAAAACGAATTCCGCAGCCTTTATCCGACAGTCACGAGACCTACCATTGCCGAGGGTAAACCAAGCAAAGATCTGGGGTTTTCCATGGCTCTATACAGCACAATATGGAAATAAGGACCTCGAAGTTCGAGACGCGAGTCTTAACATCCTCATGTGTAAAAAAAGGGTCCCTCTCAAACCCATCCCCAAGCAGGATGTCTTACCGACATCGTCTAATCCTCAAACTCTATAGAAATATTTTTGTTTATACAATTCAAGGCAGGACTATTGGAGCTATAAAGGTTGACAATATTAAAAACAAGCTTTACAAGCAGGACTGCAGGTAGGGAATTACACGGTAGTACCGTCGAAATAGAACCTTTGCGAATAAATGATTCGTAGGAGAATATGATTCCGCTTTGGCTCACAAGAAACCCCAATTATCCGATATATTTTGACTATTCCCCGCTTTAAGACCATATAGTCCTCTTTTACCACCACACTCGGCAGCTTACTCTGGCAGCAAGATCCAATATGTCAAAAAGCAACAGTGATCACTTAGAGTCATTGGAAACCGGGCAGGAATCCACTCAAGACTATGTTCAAAAGCCACCGCATATTCAGTCTGCTGAAGTCATAGCCGAGTCTCCCGTCGCCAGAAGAGTTGTTCGCAAGATTGACATGATGGTCATACCCTTCATATGTATTACATACCTGGTCACCTACGTGGATAAGGCTATGCTTGGGTACTCGGCTGTATTCGGTTTGAAAGATTCTCTGAATTTACATGGATCAGAATATAGCTGGCTGGGTGAGCCGCACTATTCCAGAAGGTTTTATCGACTGACTCTGACTGGCCTTAATTTCCCAATAGGAAGTATGTTCTATTTCGGATACCTTGCGGTATGTCTGGGTACTGCGATGGAAGAAGCATTTGCTGACAATAACCAAAGTTCGAATATCCTACTACATTTGCCATGCAAAAAGTCCCGGTCTCAAAATGGCTCTCGATCAATCTCTTTCTTTGGGGTGGTATCACTATGGCGCTTGCTGGATGCGAAGGATTCGACTCATTTTTGGGCCTACGATTCGTACTTGGGGCGCTTGAGTCTTGCTCAACACCAGCTTATCTTTTGATAACTGCAACATGGTATACAGTCGAAGAGCAGCCCATTCGAATAGGTTGGTGGTCCACATTCCTTGGAGTCGCAAACTCTTTTGGTGGTCTATTGGCCTTTGGAGTTGGTCATATCAAAGGAGCTTTAGAAGCTTGGCAATATCAATTCCTGGTAATTGGGGCGCTATCTTCGACGTGGGCGATATTCATGTTTTTCACGTTGGCCGAAAGACCAGAAACTGCGTAAGTGATGAAGAAGCCAGAGATATTATTCCTTTGCTAATTTTTGTAGGTCTTGGTTGAACGAGGAAGAAAAGAATGTTGCAATTCAACGACTAGGTCCTCGACACCACGGAGCTAACCATCGGGAAATCAAGAAGTATCAAATAGTCGAAGCGGCTATTGATCCAAAGACATGGCTATTCTTTCTATGTGGAGTAGCTACACAGGTTGTTAATGGGGCAGCGAGCAATTTCGGTAGTTTAATTATCTCCGGGTTTGGATATTCGAACTTGGTGACAACCCTTTTTCAGATACCGTACGGCATGGTGATTCTGGTTTCAAATGTATCAGCAATGTATATTCAACGATGGTTACCCGGGCAGAAGAGATGCCTCGTAGCCATTCTATATGTCTGCCCAGCGATAGCCGGGGCAGCTGGGATCCATACCATCTCGCGAGATCACAGAGTCGCGCTATTGGTGTGCTATTGGGTACGTGAACTTCGCTTGTTTTGCTGGAAATTCATTGTAGAGCTGACGTGTCTCAACTTAGTTGACGAGCACTTACACCGCATCCTTCGCAATGATCATGTCTCTCATCACGGCAAATACTGGAGGCTCAACCAAAAGGTCCACTGTGAATGCTGTCTTCTTCATCTCTTACTGCGTGGGTAATATCATTGGACCCTTCTCATTCAAAGAGACCGAGGCCCCGCAGTACACATCAGGAATCATTGCCATGCTGGTAGCGTACTGTGTCGAAATTTTTTTGCTTCTGGCATTTGCGCTGTATACTGCTGCAATGAACAAGAAGAGAGATGAATCCCAGGAGAGGGCCGCTTTGGATCTCCAAGATGTTTCACGTTCCTTACAGGAGATGCCAGTTGAAGCGACATTGGATCAGACGGATGGAGAAGACCCGTTCTTTCGATATTCATACTGAGTAAGTAACTTGGATGTACAATTTAGTGAGACTACTATCAATAATTTGAATTCATTGAATTGCCAATTCATTATTTGTCTTTTTTTAAGGCCACTCGGCTAAATTCTGCTCAGTAGAATATAGCAACCCCATTTGGAGGGCTCGCAACACCGCCAGGAACCTAGTATTTGTTAGTCAACAGTGCGAAGATTGACCTTTGAACCTAGCACTCGTACGGAAGGATTTAAATTCGAGTTAACTCACCCGTAATGGCATGCTGCTGAAGAAGAAAGACCATCGCTGTCGCTTTCTGCATTCTTTGCTCAATCTTTCCAATTCAAATATTTCTCCAGTTGGCATCCCCCAGTCAGCTAATAGCCACTCATGCAACATGTACTTCGGGTTTTGACAAGGCTATGCTTCAAAGCTTGGCTGATCTCCTGCAACAGCTGAGAATCCAGATTCCCAGATCCAACGAAGTGTTTCTTCTGATGTTTCGAGACCCACGGCTGGAGGTGCTGTCATTTCCGCTAATGCTACCGCTTCCTCGTCTGACAACTTAGAAAAGGCAAGAACCCATCCAGACAGAATGAACAGGATATCTCCATCTTTTAGCTCTGTGCGCTGTGACTCTGCAATGTCTTGAAGGGTGGAGGCTGAGATTGAATGTGGTGAGAAATGATCAATCGCAATGCCCTGGTTCTCTGCCCAAGCCGCATAATCTAGTAAATTTCCTCGGCCCACGATTCCTCCTTTCTCAACCCATGCTGCAGACCCAAGGTCAGGCTTATCGCTTTTGACAAATATGTGTTTCAACTTACCATGGATCCCATTCACTTAGGTGTGCAAGATATCGCCCAATGTGTGGTTATTGAACCACTTCTTACTGTCCGGGTATCCATAATGACCCTAAAGCCATCCCATTGCGTACTAATCTGGGTGTTGAAAATCAGAGTATCACCATTTACCGAGCGAGGTGCTTTGTTTTTGATTGTCTGTTGAAATGGGGCCCGACCAAAACACGGCTTAGACATGAAGTCCAAAGGGAGGTCTGTCGGGATACGAGTTCCATCTTTGATCTCATCTGAGGCCTTATTCACTACCTCTGGAGTCAGACGATTTAGCATTCCGCATTCGTCATCTTGTTCAAATAGACCCTAAGCATTTCCAGGGGGGGGGGCGTCTTTGCGTAGTGGTAGATCGTCGAATGAAGGAAATGTGACCATTGTCCTGAGTAGTACGCCAAGGCAGCCTCAAAATCAGTATGGAATCAACACCGTCTAGCAATGGGATAATGGTTGCTGCCTCAGTACTGTTTTTAATTCCTCCAAGCGACGACCCATCATACTAGCCATTGCGGGATACCAATTGAATTTCGTTCGCCGTGGATTAATATCCGCGGATAATCGTAACCTACACGACCCACCTATACTTTTCCGACGAGGGTTAATCCACTGCAAGCTTCCACGACATGGCGATAAATATTAGATGAAATTGACCCGACTGTTTCTCATTCAGTTGCGAGAATTTTATTTCTACTATCTCTTCTAAAATGGCTATTCAAACGCACTTCACTCTAAACACTGGTGCGAAGATCCCCGCGGTAGGCTTTGGTACCTGGCAAGCGAAGCCTCTCGAGGTTGAAAATGCCGTCGAGGTGGCCTTGAAGCAGGGTTATCGCCACATTGATTGTGCTGCTATCTATCGCAATGAAACTGAAGTAGGAGCAGGAATTAAGAAATCTGGTGTCCCTCGTGAGGAAATCTTTATCACAGGAAAGCTCTGGAACACCAAGCATGCCGCTGAGGATGTTGAGCCGGCTTTGAACAAGACTCTGAAGGACCTTGGTGTGGAATACCTTGATCTATATCTCATGCATTGGCCAGTGTAAGTCAGTTTCATGGCTTCTTCATATGGTACAGCATGTAAATAACCTTTTCTAGTGCTTTCAAGGGCGGAGACAAATGGTTCCCTTTGAACGAAGATGGTGTCTTCGAGCTGGCAAACAACGACTACATTGCCACTTACAAGGCCATGGAGAAGCTTCTATCTACTGGCAAAGTCAAGGCTATTGGTGTCTCCAACTTCAACATCCGCCGACTAGAAGAATTGCTTGGTCAAGTCTCCGTTGTCCCCGCAGCAAACCAAATTGAAGCACACCCATACCTTCAACAGACTGATCTGCTGAAATTCTGCCAAAGCAAGGGGATTGTGGTAGAAGCTTACTCTCCACTTGGTAACAATCAAACCGGCGAGCCTCGCACTGTTGATGACCCTCTTGTCGCAGAAGTCGCAAGGGAAACCTCAATGGATCCCGGCCCTCTGCTCGCTAGCTGGGGAGTACAGCGCGGTACCATTGTCCTGTCTAAGAGTGTCACCCCCTCTCGTATCGCGGCCAATCTTCAAGTTCGCACATTACCTGATGATGCATTTGAGAAATTGACTAGACTTGAGCGCCACAAGCGGTTCAACTTCCCGGCGAACTGGGGCTTCGATATCTTCGAGGAGGTTGGCGATGAAGCAGTTCGCAAGGCAGCGATCGCAGCTGGACCTGCAAACAAGCTCAAATTTACTGTATAATAGAAGAAGTCATAAACTTTGTCTTAGCAATAGAAAATTCTTTTCTTTTCGCAAGTTGTGTATTCTAGAAAATTTTGGTTGACTACTAGTTGTGTGCATGAAATTGCAAATATATTTTAACATCTGATTTAAGACCACGGAATTGAAAGGCATTAGTGCTGATCTACTGTTGGGAAAAAGAATTTCAATGACAACTTCAATGAGAATTCTTTCAGAATCGCATTGAATTCATCAACAGTAGTAGAATCCGTCCCAGGGGAGCATTGTCTCGCTCGAAGACAGAAGAGGGGAATGCCCTCTTAGAAGAATCCGACGGGAGAGATGATATTTCCGCCGCAACCCCTCACAAAGCGGCGGAAAAGCAACCTTGTCCATCCACTCCCCGCAAAAAGATCCCAACGCACGTCATTTGATCGAATTCATCGCTGAGACCCTCTAAATTCGCGGGGTAAGCAGTTGTGGGCCAAAATGGTCATGCGATAATCGTTTATACGTCGGAAAAAGTCCCAGTGGTCGGAGATGAGATCTGAGTACAAGAGGACTCGCCGGAAAATACATTCAGACTACAGAATGGGAAATACTCTGATAATGAAGACAATCTACCCTCTTATTAGCCTTCCTTGGCTCGATCTAACAGGATATCTGCACCGACCCGGAAAAGCGCAATAGCCGAAATCATCTATCTGTTTCAAGATTGATCTAAAAAGGCATTGGGATCCCAAACCTCTGGAACAAGAAAATTATCTATACTGCTGGCTTTTCTTGATACGAAGATGGCAACTTCAGTCCTTTCGTCGCCGGTGACATCCTCTTTGCCCATCACAAATACACAATCTGCGGTGTCACCAGAAATTGCGTCAGCAAGTGCAAAAAATGAGATCTTTACAGTTGATGATCTCCTCCAAACCAGAGCAACAGGGGAGACAGCTCATGAGCCAATAGTTGCATATCCTTCATCAGGAACAGAGTACATCTACTACACCCCACATCAGGTGCGGTGTTTCGGTCTTTAGTCCTCGATTCCAGAGTATGTACTGACAAAATTAGCTAAATCGTCTTGTCGAGTCAGCAGCCATCTACTATTCGAAGACAATCCCACAAAGATTGACCTCCACCGACCCCGTTCAGGTCGTCGGATTACTTGGTCCATCCGATTTTGAATATCTCATCACACTGCTAGCAGTCTCTCGGCTTGGACACACTGTACTCCTTCTTTCAACACGGATCGCAGAAGATGCGTATGTCAGCTTGGTCGAGGCCACAAAGGCCACATTCCTCATCACCTACCCAAGCTTTGAGTCTATGGGACAGAATGTCTCCCGACGCACAAATATCACTCAGGTTTCAGTGGTCCCACCAGCTGATGCAAATGTCCCAGCCGTCCAAGCAGCCCACTTACCGGCTTCAGATCGCCATGGTCCAACAGAAGAGAAGCACATAACCTGGGTCATCCACTCGAGCGGCTCTACCGGCCATCCAAAACCAATCTATCAAACTCACTCAGGGGCCCTCAAGAACTACGCGAATAACTTCGGCTTGAAGGGATTCATCACCTTGCCTCTTTTCCACGCTCATGGCATTAGCTGTCTCTTCCGAGCCCTTCATTCGCAGAGGTTGATTTACATGTACAACGCCAGTCTACCACTAACCGCAACCGCGCTTCTCACCACTCTAAATGAACACTCTGAGATTGAGATTTTGTACGCGGTACCTTATGCCTTGAAACTACTTTCAGAATCCGAAGACGGCCTCCAAAGGCTAGCACGTCTGGAACTCGTGATGTTCGGGGGATCCTCCTGTCCCAAGCCAATCGGCGACACTCTCGTTCAGAACGGCGTGCGCTTAGTCTCACATTACGGAACAACCGAGACTGGACAGTTGATGACTTCCTTCCGTGACCGCTCAGATCTGGACTGGGACTACGTCCGCCCTGGGCCTTCTCTATTGCCATATCTTCGTTGGGAGGCCCAGCCTGGTATGCCTGGTATCTACGAGCTCTGCGTCACGGAGGGTTGGCCATCAAAAGTCGCTAGTAACCGTCCCGACAATTCCTATGCTACCAAAGATCTATTCGAGAAGCACCCGACTACCCCAAATGCTTGGCGCTACTATGCTCGTCTTGATGATACTTTGGTTCTGGAGAATGGCGAGAAGGCCAATCCACTGGTGATTGAAGGAGCTGCCCGCAAAAATCCAAATGTTGCAGAAGCCATCGCATTTGGAGCCACAAAACCACGCATCGGTCTTTTTATCATTCCATCTGAAAAGTCTCCATTTGAGAACGATGAGGAATTGCTTGATGCCATTTTTCCTGATATCGAGAAATGTAATGCTGAGTCTCCTGCTTATGCTTACGTTTCTCGGGATATGATCTTTGTTCTTCCCAAGGACAGCGCGTACCGGAAGACCGATAAAGGCACTGTCATTCGATCTGCATTTTACAAGGACTTTGCTCAACGGATAACCAATATTTATGAGTCTGCAGACGCTATTGGGGAACGGGTACTCGAGGGTGAAGAGCTGATCGAATTTCTTCGCCAGGAGCTGCTCGGAATTGCCCCGGCTATCGAGCCCTCATCACTAGAGCCTACGAGTGACTTGTTTAACCTTGGAATTGATAGCTTGCAGTCTATTCGCTTAAGAACAGCAATCCTCCGGACTTTGGATCTCGGTGGTCAGAAGTTGTCTCAGAACTTTGTCTTTGAGAACCCGTCTTTAAAGGCAATGGCTGACGAGATAACTCGCCTGCGTCTCGGAAGCGGCCCTAAGGTTCAAATTTCCGTTGAAGATCGGATGCAAAACCTCATCGAAAAATATAGTAGCGGGTTCGGGACTCATACTCCTATTCCAAGAGCGGCGGATGGGCAGCATATTGTATTAACAGGTGCTACTGGCTCCTTGGGAGCTCATATTCTCGCCCAGTTAGTACAGTCCAATGATGTGCGCAAGGTCTATTGTCTTGTACGAGCGAAATCAATCAATGCTGCCCGTCGCCGTGTCGCTCAAAGTCTTCACGCGCGCAGGGTGTCATTGGCATTGACTCCCGCCGCCGAAAGAAAGATTGTGGCTCTTCCAGCAGATCTCACGAATGCAGAGAATTTGGGTCTAGACAAAGATACCTTTTCGAAGCTCAGGAAGACAGCAACCTCTGTCATTCACTGTGCTTGGTCTGTCAATTTCAACTGGGCCCTTGAGAGCTTCGAACAAAGCTGCATTGCTGCCACGCGGAATCTACTAAATTTTTGCCTGAGCGTCGAAGCTCCCCAGCCAGCTTCGTTTTCCTTCTGTTCTTCTGTCAGTACAGTTGCGCGTACACCAGGGAACTGGGTCCGTGAAGAACTGCCCGAATCACTCAGCCACGCCCAGGGCATGGGCTACGCTCAGTCTAAGCTAGTCACTGAAACTATCGTCAATCGTGCGTCTCGGCAGACAGGAATGACAGCACGAGTTCTGCGCGCCGGCCAGATTGTGGCGGATACATCATCCGGTATCTGGAATTCAACCGAAGCAATTCCAATGATTTTGCAGACTGCAAAGACTGTCAAGGCACTCCCCCAGCTCGACGATATTCTCTCCTGGACTCCGGTCGATGTAATGGCGTCAAGTATCATTGAACTCAGCCTATCATCCACCGCTGGGGACATCCTCAATGTCACAAACCCGACTCTAAACCACTGGTCTAATGACCTTCTTCCCCTTCTCCGCGAATCTGGCCTTGACTTCGAAGTACTTCCCAAGAGAGCTTGGCTCCAAAAATTACAATCATCCAACCAAGACCCCGAAATCAATCCCCCAATTAAGCTCCTCGACTTCTTTGCCTCGAAGTACGACAACGACAATCCAACTCGCCTTCTTCTATACGACACAAAGAAGGCGCAAGCAGCCTCGCCATCTTTAGCAAATGCACGCGGCTTGAATCCTGAGTTCACTTCCCAGTTCATCAAATACCTCGATAGCCAATGCTGGACCAAACGGCCAGCCCACGCTCTCGCACGGGAAGTCATATTCCTCATCGGCCCTTGCGGGTGTGGCAAGACAACCGCCGCTCAGGCTTTATCAACACGTCTTAATATCCCTTCGATCGAAGGCGATACCCTTCACTCCCCAGTAGCGCGCCAAAAGATGTCGAAGAATATTCCACTCGATGATTCTGATCGCTGGGATTGGCTCGCTCATATCCGTGGAGCCGTTATGGATCGTCTACTCACCTCCGATACGCCCGCAGTGACAGTGACTTGCTCGGCGCTGCGGACTATTTACCGCGACGAACTACGGAAACTAAATCAACTCTTTGACTTCCCGGTTACAGTTTCATTTATCTTGCTTTCTATCAGTGACAAGGCACAGTTGGTTGAGCGGATGAATGAGCGATCGGCAATTGAACAACATTATATGAAGTCGTTCATGGTGGAATCACAACTTGGATTGCTTGAGCTTCCAACTGATGAGGATGATGTGACTTTACTTGACTCCAGCCAGTCGAGAGAAAAGATGTTGGATGAGGTGGTAGCGGTTGTGCAGAATATTTTGAAGACTTAATTAGACTTTCTGGTCAAGGCTGGGGCTATTGCAGCGTGTCCTTAGAATGACATTTGTGTTTTCACTTCTTTCGCTAGTGATTCCCTCAAAGTTTACTACACTAGTCCATTGAACAGGGTATAAGAAGTAGGTTATGTGGAACAATTTTACAATACATGAACATCCCGATAAACGAAGCTATCTAAGTGACTTTGTACAACTAATCTGGAGCTCTACAGGATTCTACCATGAAAAGGAAGCGGCTTTTGAAGAATTAAGACAGATACGACAGGGTTAAAGTCTCACGTCGAAATTTACTGTTTTGGAGGTGATGGACAGTCTTGCTTCGAATCTTCGGAACTTTCTGGTTTGTGATCCAAGACATCTATCTAGCGTATATACAGATTGCAGAATTCACAGGGATCAACCCGGTCTATTTTGCCGTCCGCATAATGGCGTGTGATTTGGTGCATCGACCGTCATCTGTTGGTTTTTAATAAGCGACCATTTCGCGCTCTGAAATATCTTTTCTTTCAAATATATCAGCAACCCACCACGAAAATAACCCAGTCTTTGTCTTGCTGGATATTCGTCTTTTTTCTGAAGAAGATCTCCCCAGTTCTGGTCCATTTCCGATTCATTTTGAAACTGCGGCAGCTATCATTAAAAATGCATTCTCTGTTTGTTGATGATTTACAAGGTTTCCAGAAAGCTATAAACTCTGAAATCTTCAACATCATAAACCTTCACAGTGTGATGATGGAAGCTATTCAACTAAACCGAGTCGAGTTCGTTTCGACACTTCTCTCCCGTGGTTTCCCGATAAGATCTTCCTACGCTCAGAAGGCAAAAATATGCAAGGCAATCGGCGTCCTTGAATGTTTTCTAAAGGCTGCATGGAATATAAACGAGCCGCTTGATGTTTTCAAGCCTTCTGTCCTTTGGTATGCCGATTTCAATATTTCGAAAAAGTATTGGAATGACGAAATGTGTTTTGTAGTTATGCAGTCACAGATACCCAGATGGTCAGTTGGTTTTTGGAGCATGGTGCGAACCCGAATGCGCAATGCGATATGGATTGTACTCCACTGTCTTACGCTGTTCGAAATGCCCCTCTGAGCATTATCAAAATGCCCCTGGACTGTGGAAGGGATGTTCAAAAGGACAACTTCATTATGCCGTCTATCGAGATAAAGATCTTGGGGATGTTATATCGCTACTCATCGATCGAGGAGCCCCTTTGAACGCGGCATTATATCACGATGACCGAACTTTGGTGCGATTATTTCCAGTGAGTTTAGGTACTGCGCTGCACATAGCAGCAGAGCAGGGGAAGATAGACGCCATTTGTCTTCTGGTTCATCTTGGAGCAGACACTGGTGTGAAAGATGCAAATGGCGATACTGTTCTGAAATGGGCACAGAAATGAAACAGAAAGGAAATAGTGCGGCTGCTGAGAGACCTGAAAATATCCTCCTAGGAAGGCCCCTGACCCTAGAATCTGCATCAACATTGTCAGTAGTATCCCTCCAGTCTTCTTTGACGTAAAAAAAAAGATGGAATACATAGGATCATGGCAATTACAATCAGGTTCTGATCGTGCTTGGTCATTGAGGCTTCCGGGGTGATTGGCATCGTTGGTTTGCAATCAAGAATCTATCTACCTATAAAACTTCCTGGGCATTTCGCTATTCTTGATGGTCATAATTGTTGTTCGTTCTAAATCCTTTCCTGTGTAAGTTCTACATACTGAGGGAGAAGAGACTAGGGCAAATGGGACTACATGCGTAGCCTACCTAATTTTGTTGCTCGTGGGTACGAGCAACAAATCTACTAAAGATTTTGGTCAATGCTCAGCTTTACTCAATATGCCGATTGGGTAGATAGATAGAGCAATTTGTGGTCAATGAGTGTACAGTTCATTCAGAATAAATCGTAGGATTGTCTATTAACACAATACATAAGCAGTTATCTAACTATTTTTAACAAGTCATCTCACGAATCCTCACCATATCTGAAAGTCTTCATAACAGTTTCTCAAACGGCGTTAGGGAAGACATGGGGATTAGTGAGAGACTTAGGTGCCGAATCACGAGCCTTGGGACCAATCAGATGGTCAAAGGCAGGCGAATGGCTTACACGAGGAGACATATCCTTCAGGTCCCACAGATATCCAAGCGTCTTGAGAACAGATGTAGCACTGTAAGAGGAAGACTTTCCAGTGACAGGGTCAACGCCATAGTTCTCCACATGGCCCTGGGGCGCATAAGGCGAGATCAACCAAGTGGGCATGCGACCACCAAGACGATCAAAGTTGAGAGTATACTTCGAACCATCGGGCGCGGTCTCGGTGTATGTCTTGTTATCGGGACGAACAGCAAGGGGAGGAGCGACATGGTCGAAGAAGCCACCGGTCTCATCATAGGTCAGGAGTAAGATGGTTTTTTCCCACTGTGGGCTGGCACGAAGCGCATCGTAGACCTGTTTGACTAGGACTTGACCGAAAGAGACATTGCCGGAAGGATGCATAGAGTTGGTGTTCAAGCCGCAGCAGGACGGGTTGATGTAGGAAAGTTGGGGGAGAAGCCCGAGGTAAGCATCTTGGTAGAAGTTCTCCATGGGGACAACGTTGTCTTTGGCGTTATTGGCAGTCCAGTTGAAGAACAGAGAGTCTGGCAAGAAGGCGCCGTTTGTGCCATCGTAGTTGCGCCATGAGATACCCTTCTCTGTGACAACCTCGAAGATACTGGTCGTATCGATTCCAGACTCGAGGAAGCTGTCATCATTCTCGCCATGGCCGTCTGGAGTGCCAGCAATAGCGCAGAGACGATTGGGATTTGTTGGCTAAATATGTATAAGCATGTCTCTTGGTGAAGCCCTTCTAATATGTATTTTGGAAGTACTCACGCCAGGCACGCAAGAGTGCCAGTAGTTGAAAGTGGTGAACTCATCAACCAGGTCCACAAGAGTTGGAATCTCGCTCTCGGAGTAGTAGCCCATAACCTCTTCAGTGGCACGCTTAGCCGAGATAGCTGGGTAGGAATCCATCTGGCGCTCGACAAAGCCGTTCAGATTAGGCTTCAACTTGCCGCTCGCAATATCCTTGTTAGACGGGTTATAGGTGCCGTACATCTCAAAGTTAACACCAGTGACTGAGTGGTCAGGGTCGTGAATGACGGAGTCATAATCCTTGAAAGTACTGCACCACTTCTTGCTATGAGTTTGGTTGACAGACTCAGGATTGCAGAATGGTCCATTGTTGACGACATTGTCGAGACCCTCTTTGTGGACACCACCCAGGATGTTGTCGAAGCCGCGATTTTCCAACAGAATCCAGACTACATTCTCGACCTTGTCCTTTAGATTGGCAATGGATTCCTTGGAACCGGACTTATATCCCCAAGGCTCTTGATTGCCACGAGTGACAGCAGCACCCAGAGCACTACCTGATAAACCCAGAAGGGGAATCAAAGTATTAGCCTTCATGATTGATACAATACAGAAGTTAATATCGAAGGGACGAGTAGCTTGGCAGCTGAGTATGCGAGAATCATTTCCCAAGCGGATAATGCTATCATATTTATAATACATGTCCTCCACTTAGCTCGCACGCGAGCGGATATGTCGATATCGGTTATTTTTTGAAGCAAACAAGCTATGTTTATCTCAACAGCAAATGAGGAATACATATCTCATTCACATGCAGGGGCAAAGTACTCTCATAGGCTTGGAAGCCAGACTGGGAGCCGCGAAACCGGATCTAAAAGCGGAGCTTGGTGGATAGCTTAGTATGTGGAAATTATCAAAAGAAGCACCTGCCAGAATTAGTTGTTTCCAAGCAAAGACGAATGATTTTGCAATGAGCGAACGCAGATTCGTTCCTGGCAAGAAGCTTAGCTTCGTACCTGCTGGGAGGTGGAGCACATCCATCCTGATTACCCCGAAATAAACCAATTAGGGCACAAATCCAGCCACTCTCCACACTTTTATAGGCCAATCACAATTTCTATTCAGTGCATGCTTTCAAGTTATCTTCCACGTGCGGAAGCCTTAATCGTGTTGGGGTTGCATTTGTTTCCATTGGCCTTGGATTTGCAAGTTTTCGTAATTGTTTGATACTGGATAGATACTCAGAATACAGCAGACTTCATAGAGGCTCGCTATCATCATCCAAGTTTTTTTTGGGGGGAATTGTTATCTGCAAGACATGCAGTTTCTTGTAAAAGCAATATGGGGCCAGATCCACTATTTCACGCACCACGCAATTCTTACATTGATTGGTGTTCAATTATAGCAATTAGTTAGTACTCTGCAAGCTTCAAATTGTCATCGTTTTCCTTTGTGAGCGCTACCCACGACTATTCACTATATTCTCAATCTAGAAATTCAGTTTATTCAATGTCCCAATTTCTTCTCTTATCCCCTCTTCGTCGCAGACCAGAATTGAGTGACTATCCGATATATCAGCCATCGTCCGAGACCCATACGGCGAAACAGCAAATGCTCACCATAAGTAAACTTCAGCAACGTCTCCGGCTGCTCGTTATAAGTGCTGTCGATGCTCTTTCTTGAGGCATGATCTACATCAAACCCGAGTAGATCTGCCAGATGAAGCACCTCTTCCGCAGAAAGCTGCACAGCGGTGTGAGTGCCCCATTTCAATGCTATTCAGATTCAAATTAGATCAGCTTTACAATAAATCACAAAAGACCAAATGGAAATTCCAAAATCTAAGGCAATGAGAGTTTGAGAAACCTACGCCCAAGGTTGATCCATACTCCACCAGGCTTCAGCAGTCGGTGTATATTACTCAGGAATTCAATCACGTTATCAGAAATGTCGATGAAGAAGAGCGTGACTACGGCGTCAAACTGGTCATCTTCGGGAAACATTTCCAAGAAGTCCCCCTCGACGAGCTTGACGCCTTTGTTTGGCCAGTGGTCTGGCACTGTTATAGCAGAGTAACGCGAGGATGGATTTTCCTGATGCGTCCATTTGGTTACAAAGGGCTGTAGAGTGTGTTGATGCAGCGAGGTCGTGTGGTTTGTTAAAAGATGGTATGCCAGAATTGAGGCATAGTCGAGTTCGTTAGCCGTGACATCGTATCCTGCATCTGACATTAGACTCTGCACTCATCAATTATGGGAAAGTTGAGGCGGGACGCACCGAGATCAGCGATGTCGCTCGCCAGTCTACCAAGGGCGCTTCCAGGTATAAGAACCTTCTTCCCGCTTTCATTTCCGCCAAAATGTTGCTCAAGCTCAGTCATAATAGGCGGAAACACGGCTTGTCTCTCCTTTGTGCCCTGTGAGCTCCAGTCTCGCGAAAGATGACCCCACGTCAGGTCTACAAGGCCGAAGTCTGCCTGTTCACTATCCTCCAGTGCTTGTGGACCCGTGTTGTAATAATCCCTTGCAATCTGCACGATCATTTCAGAAATCCTAGTATTTACTTCGATTCCCTTCCTGGATTTCTCAAAGTGTACAGGATAGCCAAGTTTGTTGCTCAAACTCCTCTGTGCGGGGGTCTGCTTGGAATACCGCAAATGCTTGCGTTGAAGAACGTGCTCGGCGATGAAAGGATACTGCTCGAATGAGTTTATAGAGTGCGCGAGCCCATCGGGAAGCGGAGAGTATCTCTTCCTTTCCACATCTCGTGGAATGTACGTTTCATTGAAGGTTGATGTTGGGGGGACGGTGGGCTGGGATGTCAGCTCAATGTAAAGGGCTTCTGTGCGCGCGGAAAGGGAGGAAAAGATAAATGCGATGTCAGGCAACGAGGTGGATCCACGAGTGGCGAGGTATAGAGGGGACAGTATGAAGAGAAGGAGAGCAAAGAAGCGGGAGAGGTAGGTCGAAAAAGAGGAACTCATCGTCGCGTAGCCACGCTTAGCTCAGTGTATATTATTCTAGAATGCACAAGGTAACGGCAAAAGGGAAGCTCAAAAGAGTAGTAGAGGACGTCCTGAGCTATTTATATAGAAGTAGCGAGGTACTGCTGGAGCTACTAGCTAAGACTGAACGTGTCTCGTTCAATCTAGGATACGTGGGGTTTGTTGCATCAATAGTAGAGGCCGATCATAAGCAGGATGCTGCACAGTAAGCTACAAGTATGTGGTGCTTAAGATGTTTTTTAATCCCGAGACCATCATGAACCTTTTTTTATTCTCTTTCTAATCGAATCATAGCTATGCCTCGTGCGACTTTGCTCCTCTATATACTCACAATCCTCGTCTTCTCACATTTCCACCTCTCTCATGCACACAGAAAGTGTAGCAAGTTAATAACGCGCAAAGAATGGAGGACCTTGACAACTGACGAGAAATCTGAGTGGATAGGAGCCGTCAAGGTAAGCCCTCTTTCTTTTCATCTTAGACTCTTGGTGGTTTGTTATTCATACCTATCAGTGCTTAGCAAACATACGGCACGAACGATTATCTTTGACGAGGAACGAAACTGTGCTAGAGGGGAAAAGAAGCCTGTACGATGACTTCTCCTACTCACACGCAACTGTGGAGCATAGTGCGCATAGGAATGCCTACTTTTTACCATGGCACCGCTGGTTCACACACCTATTCGATACCTCCCTTCGCCGCAATTGTGGATACAGTGGGCCGACACCATATTGGGATTGGTCGCGCGATCATACAGATCTATTCAGCTCGCCAGTATTCGAGGACTCACCGGTGTATGGGCTAGGTGGAACAGGAGACTGTGATTCCTCCCCTGAGGCAGATTGTATTGTCAACACCGGTGCTTTTGCCCTGTCGACTGGGAACTTCAAGCTTTCATGGCCAATTTCACACTCACTACGAAGAAATCTGACACTCATTACCGGCTGGTTTGACCATGAGCAGCCTCAAAATCGCACGCTTGGCCCGGAATTCGTGCGTAATGTGATTGAGAAAACCAAGGGTGACTTCTTTCGATTCCAGCACGCAATGGGACTACTGCACAATCACGTACATAATTTCATTGGGGGCGACCTGGCTGGAGATTGCCCGAAGATCCTGCCAAAGAAGGATTGCCAGGGAATGGCAATCAGCTTCACGCCTAATGACCCCCTCTTTTGGCTGCATCATGCGCAGCTCGACCGGTTGTGGAATGAGGTGCGGCCCCCAATTCTTTTCTTCATGCACTGCAACATTAATGACATGAATTATACAGTGGCAGCATCGTCATCCATCTAACTTCGCTGCCTTTTCTGGTATGCCGACAACCCCGCATAATATGAGCGATCCACGCTATAGTCTTGGTGCGCATGCAGATCATCAGATGCCTTTCGACGTCCAGAGTGTACCCATGATGCCGAGACAGGTTTTTGATACGGAGAGTTGGCCGTTGTGCTATCGATATACTAGCGAGTAATGAAGGCTGCATAATCACTAAGACCAAAAGAAAATCCAAACTCTGGATTGTAAAAGTCTTGCTGAACTAACCTCTAAGCCGTAGTGAACACCTACTCTGCCATATCAGTCCATTAAATGACTATCTCGCTTCGTGCTACGGAGTCTATCTTATGGCCCTCTTATTTGGTATCGATTTCAATATAGTACCAACTACGTTAACTTGTAGCCTCCTTATGCCTTTGATATTCATCTGGTGTCCACCCTTCATGCTCGCTCCCCATCCAGTCGTACACCTGCTTCCAGTCTCGACAAGTATGTACAGTCCCTGCGCCCCCGGCGACTTTATTTCCAGTCTCCGGTTCCGTAATCAGGCCACCTGGCTCTATGGTTGTGTCCGCAGCACAGAGAATACCCTGTCGTATGTAATGGAAGCAATGTGCCGTATGGTCCGACCCGTCGTCCCCATTGACAAACATTGCGCGTATATGGTTCAGACAGTGCAGCTGGTGCCACATTGATACACTGAAAGGGAAATAATCCTCTCCTAGAAAGACAAAGCCCTTCCCAGGAGGCCGAATGGCATTCCATTCCGCTGTAGCATTCATTCCCTCCATCCCATAGTGGGAAGGGTCATCGTGGAAAGCATATTGTATATTGCGGACCTTCAAGGGGAGTTCACGAGGCCGGTCACCAGCAAGATAGGCTAGTATTTGTTAGCCCTGGGTTAGGTAAGATAGTATAACGGGACATACTATACTCCCGATTTCCGCGCGTTAAAATACTGAGTGAGAATATGAGGGCGCCCAGGTTCAGTACAAGGCATATGCCTAGCACCACGGCCAACCCGAGGTAAAGGCCGCGCAGATGGGCAGTCAAAGACTTGAGAAACATCATTTTTCGTTGTGAGTGTGATGCGGAGAAATTAGCAGACGGCGGATTAGTTTTTCTTTGGAATTAAGGGTGAGCAAATCGTGTTTAACAAATCGGGATAGTAGTATTTGCTTTGGCTTGGATGGGCAAATGCGAGGGAACCGAAGAGGGGAGATAAGGAGAAGAAGCAAATATCGAGATGCCCTATTTGGCGTACCCGAGGTGCTATGTCGATCAATTGTAGTGTGCCCGTAAACAGACCAGCAGATGCAAACCAGTTTCAAGACCCACAGATAGTGCTACCCTGCTTATTGCAAAAAGTGGCTATCAATGACGACTCTCTGCACTGGCATTCTCGATTGCCTTGTTTGCTGGTCCAAAGTGATCCGGGAAGTTGACGTGATGGGTTGCCTGATATGCATCTTCCGAGAATTGGGGCCAAACAGTTGACTAGGATGAAGTAGAACTGAGGATCCTGTGGGGAAAGCTAAGCTTATTTCTGCACGAGCCCTGCACGCTCCACTCTCACTCGGCCCGATGCGAGACGTGCACAAGTACTGTACAATAGGACTATGTATGTACACACTCATGATCTACACTATAGTACAGCATACAATACTCCGCATAGTTCAGGCCACCCATTACTCCAGCCTTTGATCCTCACGGTGTATGCATACGTGAGCTAGGCCGTACAATGCCTGACTATAGATTTTCGGAACATCCGGCTCCAGTCCATATCTAGGTCTATGTATGGCTATTGTGAAGCATTTGTACTTGTGTCAATAAGCAGCCACATATCAAATCTTCTATATTGTTAGGCTTTTAGTACTGTCGATCATTACGCTAGTATATCACAACCTATCATGCCAGGCAGTCTAGATAATACACAATATACTAGTTTAGGAAACACGTCGCGCCAGCCTTCAGTTTTCATTATGGACGCTTTCGTGATCTACAATGCAGTATACAAATTTTCTACATCATCCAGGCATTCCACCACGACAGCCTCCTCGATCTTCATTGGCCAGCAAATATGGCGGATCACACCATATCATATGCATCGTGAATCCAACTACGTGTAGAGCAAATGCCACTTCACTCCCTCTGAAAGAATCGTAACTTTTGCGGCTTACAATCACATCATACTACACATTCCAGGATTACAGCTATACGTAATATATGCACTCTGAGTCAGTGCTGCTGAGCTCAGTAATTACTCGAAGCTGCTATACAGTATATAAATTCCTGGGAACATGGCGAGTAACTAAGAAAATCCCAGCCTAAGTATTATTCATCTTGCCAAACATTCCTGAAGTACTACGAAATAACTTCCAAATCTGCAAAATGCGTTTCGGTATCACTTTTCTCAGCCTCGCTAGCCTCGGTCTGAATATCCTCCCGGTCTTAACCGCGGTTGTCCCTATCGCTGATCTGGCTCGCCGTGCCGAGGATTCGGTGAACCCTGCTCATGTCTCTGGCGCGATGGAGAAGCGTCACTCCTACGGTCCTGGCGCCGACGAAGTCCTTGAGAAGCGTCACAGCTATGGGCCCGGTGCTGATGAGGCCCTTGAGAAGCGCCATTCTTATGGGCCCGGTGCTGATGAACTTGAGAAGCGTCACTCTTATGGCCCTGGCGCCGACGAAGCACTCGAGAAACGCCACTCGTACGGCCCTGGTGCGGATGAGGCCCTAGAGAAGCGCCATTCTTATGGACCCGGCGCTGATGAAGTCCTCGAGAAACGCCACTCGTACGGTCCTGGCGCTGACGAAGTTCTTGAGAAACGTCACAGTTATGGACCTGGTGCCGATGAGGCCCTCGAGAAGCGCCATACCTACAACGTTGATGCCGACGAGGTCGCAGCCTAGACGTACTTGTGTCTTGTATAGCTGAAGTCTCATCAGAGACGAGCCTTATACCCGGGCAAACGTCTATAGTATGCTCTACAGGTGAGCTTCGCAATTGATCAACACGGTGCTGCCTTCGAGTGTATTTTCATTCCCTACGTTTGCTATATAGCTATATGCATGTATTCAGCATAGTGCATCAAGCAATATAACGGGTCTAATTCCCAGGAATTTTTCGCCGGTCTTGTATTATGCGTAGTCTGCCTGCATAGTCTGTCTGCCTTGTACATTTACCCTGAGACTATCGACCGAGGCTCGATTCGTGTCTTCCATGACGCCTTTTTGAGCGATCTTCATTAATTCCACTGCTGTTCCTTCGACATATTCTTGCTCATTCTGAGAGAATTATAAGTCGCATATGAGAATTTCTATCGATCTAGATAGTTGGACATTTGGTGAAATTTAAGCATGACAAAAATCAGGCAATACTTGATAGAAACGAGTAGAAAACCATAGTAGGACAAGTTTACTCTAATTGAAAGCTAATAATAAACCGTGACTTCCAGAAACTCTGAGTTAACATGGGCGAGAAAGTCCAAATGCGTTCAGGAGCAAACCCCAACATTATCTCACCAGCCTGCACTCATAAATACTCATCTGGCATTGGAATAAGCGTCTCGTTATTAGCCGCACACATAGCCGGATGCTCCTCTGGAAGGGCCTCCATATCAGTCATCCTAACATCAGAGCACTAACTTGACATCAGAAATCAGCTCTAATATTCGCAAGGCGGATCAAAACTAACATAGTATTCCACATATCCCGTAATGGGATCCCTCGCCTCGAAATAAATGACTCCCATTTCATCGAGCTTAGTCTGAAATGGTATCGTGACATTCACACAAAGCTGTCCCGAAGATTGAATGGGCACATCCTGTAGGATAATATGGCTGAAATCATCTCTCTCCCTTGGGACTCTCTTTCGAGTATATAAGGCCGTCACAAGGTCCCCGGGATGACCGGAAAATGAGAGAAAACTGCGTGAGCGACGGGGATATTGTTGAGGATTATGTATTATTTCTCCTTCTATTTCTCAGAATGACACTGGTACTATACCGGTCGCAGAGAAGAACTTACCGCAAAAAGGGTTGTAATCAACTAGACCTGGTCTGGTTTCTAGATTCGGGCCACGGCTCGTCCATGGAAATTGAACGTGGAATCCGGCATGTGCGGCGAAGGTTAGGTGGATTTCAATACTGAAAGCAAGTAGAGAGATAATTGTTGCGAAGAGGCGGGGCATAGTGGACGAAGATCGAGTGTACATAGTACGGCACAGAGAGCAAAGCCAGAATAAAATGTGGACATACAGTTCAACTCTCTTTCCAGAAAGTCGCTATCGATAGACCCCGGTATGATGTTAGTAGAGTTAGTTGATATCATATGGTATCATGCAACACAAATACGGCGAATTTCCTGCAATGTCGATCACATATGTACAGATGTTTGCCTCAATGTTGACCATGCAGAAGGATCCGGATTCCCGATGCACTGTAACCCTAATACCAGTATTGATCTACGGCGCAGTGAGCAATAAGGCGTCCCAAGCATCGTGCAGTCTTCTCCATCGTCTACTCCTAGGGTTCGACGGTATTAGCCATCACCCACGGCTCAAACTTCCACTCTCACAATCTAGCTATCTCTCTTCATGCTGACAACTCACACCTCGACATGTCTTCTTCCAAACAAAAGCCTAATTCTTCCCATTATGCTCCCGTTTTACTGAAAGATAATGGCGAGGACTTCAACATGAATCTTGAGAAGCGCCCCTCTGATGACGACGAGGACGACCACTCTGCGCCTTTGTTGGAATCCTCGAGCAATCCCAGCAATATCGAACAGCCTAAGCCCTCCCAGCTATCCAAGGCCATTCTCTACCTTTCCTTCGCCCTCGCCCTACTATCAGCTGTGAATGTCGCTCTTCTCCCCGCTACATTATCAAAGTACCACGAGTATCCTTTATCTAACTCTGAACTCGAGACCCTTCCGTCTGGCAATTCCAGAATAGGATTAGACAGACTACCGGAGTTTATGCCACCTCCCCTGGTCTATCAGTACGCCTGGCCGGATAGAATCGCAAGAGTAAGTCGCAGATTAAAGGATGCCGTCTGGGGTCAGGGCGTGCAGGTCTACATTACCGTCGAGGTCCGTATATAGCGAATTGTTTCATTATCTTTATCTAAACTCTACTCCATATCAATGTTTTGCAGCAGCTAATTCAAAAGAAAGGATTCGACAATTATGCGATTTCCCATCCCCTCCACCGGCGCCAGAACATGCGCGCTCTCCTGGCGACCACCGCCCGAGCTCTCTGCTCGCGTCAAAGACCTCGAGACCAAAGGAGACATCACAGAAGTTGAGATCTGGCAGTTGATCGTGCCCTCAGCCAAGGAGCCCGCATCTATGGAAGAGCTCGACTATGATAACATATCTTCTTCGACTCTTCCCGTGCGTGGAGAGCTCCTCGGCGTGCTTGATCTCACATCCAAGCCGAACAGTACAACGGTGGAATTTGCCTGTCCTAGTGAATCAGATAATCTAGTGGTGGAGATGAGGTGCCAGCGTGTAGCCTGTCATATTAGCTTTATGCAGATTCATATAGTTCCCAGGTTTGGGTTTGAGTTGGTGAGAAGGAGGGAATGAGCGTACTCAGCGTCGTTTTTACGTGAATAGAATGAACATCTTGTGTTTAGTTTGTAGTAAGCAAGGCAATAAACAACTAGAAGAGTTCTCAGGCTTCCTTACAAGCTTGGAATGAGTCACAGGTTGTAATATCTTGTAATCGTTAAGTGTTGAATTGGTCGAGTTGCCCCGCAGATTTGATCTATAAAATGCGGGGTCAATCTCAATCAGCAAATTGTGGCCGAATACCAAAACAAAGAAATTGAATCGTTCACGAGGTATCAGGCTGCAAGGGTGGGAGAAAAGGACTTGGCATCATCATATCAATCATGCTGACACTATAAGATCTTCATATCCGCAACTCCCCAATTCTATAGCTTTGTTTCATCTCCAACATGTCACCTCAACTCGACGCTGCCTCGATCGCCAGTGTCTCTCTCCACGATCCCATCCACTTCAAAGTCCAGGAATCTCAGACTTTACATCGCCTAGACCTTCTGAAGCAATGGAATATTTCATCTGGCTCTAAGGTATTGGAACTGGGATGTGGACAGGGTGACTGCACAACTGTCCTTGCTTCTGCTGTCAGCGAGCAGGGCAGAGTTGTAGCTGTCGATCCAGCAGATTTAGATTATGGTTAGTTCTCTCGTTCCTATTATACAGCAAATTCTATTCCATAGCAATACTGAGCAATTGCTACAGGCGCTCCATATACCCTCGGTCAAGCGCAGAGTCATATCTCACAAGGCTCACTAGGTGAAAGAATTACATGGGTCCAACAGTCCCCCTTGGACTACCTCTCTTCACTCCCTTCTACCGAGTATAAAATCTTCGACGCAACCGTTCTCGCCCACTCTTTATGGTACTTCGCCTCCCCGTCTCTCATCCTTTCCACCTTCCGAGCACTCAAGCAGCACAGCAAGCGTCTTCTACTTGCCGAGTGGTCATTAGTAGCGACACGCTCTTCTGCTCAGCCTCACGTACTAGCTGCGCTCGCTCAGGCCTCCCTGGAGTGCCGTAAACCCAACAGCGAGTCAAATATCCGCACGGTGTTGAGCCCAAAGCGGCTTACGGAGCTTGCCCTGGCTGCAGGGTGGCAGTTGGAGAATGAGACTCTTGTGCAAGTTGAAGAGGGCCTGTTAGACGGAAACTGGGAGGTCTCTGCTTGTCTTTCCTCTGCTTTTGAGAAGGAAGTAACTGAAAAGGTAAGTGATGAGAGGGAACAGGCAGTGATTTTCGCAGCACGGGATGCCTGTGAAGCGAGCTTAACTTTTGTTGAAGGGGGTAGGAAAGGGGTGAGGTCTATGGATGTTTGGGTTGCTAGTTTTATCTGATTGTGTAAGATGAATGTTTCAAGTATTTCCCAGAGGCTTTTCAATCCAGAGCTACTATTATGGGAAATCGATAGGAACAAAAAGGTTGAATAAAAATAAAATTCGCTGAAATGACAAGAATCGATGGTTCAAAATGATCAATGCTTTGTCCGAGCGAACATCGTTGCAGTCTCAGCACGCTCTCGTTCGATATCCACTGATATTTTCGTCAGTAATTGTTAGACTTTGATTCAATTATGGATTCATGTACAGGCCTCGTCCGACTTTTTCAAGTCATCTTCACCAGGTCCCCCTAGACCCTCACCAGTCGGATCCTTTTCTACAGCCTCAGAGATCTTGGCCTTCGTATCCTCGTCAACGGGAGGTGGAGGCTCCGTCAGGTTACCAACAGAAAGACCAACTGTAGGAAATTCAGTATTCCTATGGTAACACAGGAAAGGTGCAGGAACATACTTGGATTATGAGATGCAGAGTTCTGGGCCATCGTGAGAAAAAATGAGATCGGAGCTGGATATAGCTGATGATAGCAGCAGTCCAGAGGACAGTCTTTTATTAGATAATTTTTTCTCAATATACGTCTTTCTGATGTTTCAATAGTGACGCCATTCAAAAAACCTGAATTGAACTGTACGGATTTCGGCGGGAACCGCGACAACTGTATCTTTCTGTATCTAGAAGGTTGTGCCGATTGACGACACAAAGAGGAGTATATCAGAAATCAATATCCATCTATTCAAAATATTTTGGTAAGTCAAATGTGTGCACATGTACCAGTCGAATGTGGACTCATTCAATGAGTGTGAGTTACAATGAGTCCACATTTTTATCGCCGATGGGGTCGAGGGAAGATATTTTGACGCCAAGCTTTGCCGCGATAAAACTACAAGATACGATGATGAGAGAACAAGCAGAGAATGACCTTCCTGCGATAGGAAAACACAATTTATAAAATTTTGGCTAGAAAGGCACAATTTGACACCCTTTCAACTGTTGTTTTCTTTTTTTTTCCCCTGATTCCATTGCCCTCTTTCACAATTGTTGGACATTAATAGTCCTTGATATCCTAGTGCCCAGTATCTACCCACATAAAGCCATAAAGAGAAACTAAAAATATTTATATGAAAAATGAATCATTTTTTCGGGTCCAAGGGAGATCAGGACGGGCATGCAATGCTTCTTTCTTCCAAGCTTTTATCCGGAGTAATATCCACTTTCTACTAGTATTCAATCTACTCCTAGTCTGGAATAAACTTGGAACGACGATAGAAAACAACACTCTCTTGCAGTATGGGACATTCAGTGATTGTCATTAAGATAATACTGGCTCTATACAAGATTTTCGTATATCTTATCTAATTCGCAATAGATTTTGCAGAGCAAAAATACATATGCCGATATTGATAAAGGGTGCGCCTCCATAAATAGACTTTATTCATGTTCCGCGGCATCAATATCAATATCATATCGATGATAGTTTTGGTACGAGCACCGGCAAAATAAGCTACTCAAGCAAGAATGGATAGAGCTGTCAATAGACAATAGTTCATAGGGCTAGTATTAATTGATCAAGGTCAAATTATATCTAGCTTGAGTTTGAGTAAAGGAGAATGGTACCTACCATTCTCCCCATTCTCCTATACTCAAACTCTATTTAGGTAAATAAATACAATTGAAATAATTTTTTGTGAATCTAGAAGGCCTTACACTCGGTGCCTAGATATAAATCCCTGAAATCAGCAGCAAATCTTGGAAATTCAATTTGCGGTATGCTATAATTAGGTCTTATTTCCATCATAAGATTCAAAGTGATTTATTGCTAGCCCGGGCTTAATCAGGGACACGTAAAAAAAAAATTGCTATTCCTAGTTGAGCCATTTGGTCCTCTCGGAATTATAAAATCCGGGGACTCATGGCGCTCGGATCTTTCGTTGCCACATCATACAATATCCAGTCTTAGTAGAGTTGGCGTCTCGTATAATTTAGATCGGCATGTGAATTGAAGATTTACCATCGCGTCCGCTTTATTGCTGGTTTAGGGGCCCTTGTAAAGGCTATGGGTAAAAAGAATATTGTACTAGAGATAAAAAAAAAAAAAAAAAAGAAAATCAGCCCATCTTACTCGCTTTAAAAATCTCTCAAGTGCTCACTCACAGTCAGAATCTCACATTCCATCCCTACATCCTCTCGACTACCATTGGTCATGACATCTCACAAGGTTACACATTGTCCAACGGGGCGGCAATACTTTGACACTGATACAAGAATGTTTCACAGATTCGCCCATCATCTTCGTATCTAGAGTAAATACTATACACTATCCTTAATATTTTCCCCCTATTCTGGACCTCCCACCAGATGGCTAGCTAGGACTTCCGTTCCGAGATCATTCCGAGAAAGTTCAATTTCCTCACGCCAGCCCTACATCTAGGGTCTTGAGGGTTGATGTATCCACCTATTCATTCTATTTTGGGGGAAATTCCCGCCGATATTAGGCAGCGATCAAAGATCGGAGTCCGGGGGCCCGAGACAAGACCCTGAATACTCCGTATACTCCGAAGTATGAGTGCATATTGTCCCTAGGAGTTGAGACTCGCGATCGGGCTGCCCGATTGGATTTGAGGATGATGGTCTGCCTGATTAATTTCCATTGAGTTTTGTTTGAGGATGAAATAGCCGACCGTGTTTAAGAGTAAGTTTATATCTAGATTGATCTTTAGATTGAGGCTGTCGATACTATGGTACAGATCTATAAAGTAGGGTACCTATAGTGTGATTATCTGATACAGTTGAGTTCAAGGGGCAAATTGATCTATTCTACTTTTATAAATATATATATATATATATATATATATATATATATATTCGGACTTGATAGTCAATAACATATCATTCATAAAAATATAAATGATGATAATAGAATAATAATCTACTCCCTCGGTGTCCGCGGACATTCCAGGCATCCAAATTCATCAAATTCATCTGATTCATCCAAATTCAATCAAGCCGGGCGCGAAGTGGGGCGTCGAGGCTTGTCTAAACGTTAAAGCAGCCCTGCAATTTGAAGGCACCAGTATTCATTTACAAATAGTATTACTATGTACTCTTAGATATCGTATATTGATTTTAATAGTATACTATAATGATATAGTAGAATAATCTACTTATTAATTCAGTATGATATTCTATTGCTAGTACTAGGATATACAAGTAGGTACTTCAGTATAAGTTGTACGGATCAACTGTATCCCATAGAACAATTAGAACAACTCTCCATGGAACACCACAATGATCCACCGGTTGACAGCGGGGCGCAGCGCCAATCCCAAATAACAAAAGAAAAGAGGTAAAAAAAAGAAAGTCAAAAGTGATGCAATATTACGTTGCCTAGTCTAGTTCCCCTTGGGTCACTTCTCATCCTCGAGAAAGTGCGAAGGTGCAAGGGATCAATCAGTTCATGCTGTGACTTAAACATCTTCTCTATTCCTCCTCAACTTCCTCCTCCTCAACTTCCCCTAGTCAGATCCTGCTCCATCAGCCCCTGTGTTCTAATTGTTTGTTGATTATACTGCCTATCTCCCGTATACTGATCGCTGCTCCATTTCTCCTGTTATTGTCCACGACAGGTCCGTGCAATCATGTCCGCGGGCCAGGCCCAGGTGTCTGCTGATGCAGACACCACCATTGTACCACCTATCTTGGTCACCGCTGCAAAGGACATGGACAGCTCAATTCAACGATCTGAGAAGAAGAAACGAGCTAGAAGGGGTCGAAAACCATCCAACAACACCATCGAACCATTTGGACCGAAATCCAAAAAGTCCCTCCTCGTGAATGAACTGGGTGATGCACTGATCAATCAGCTCTATACAACATCCAATCGCGACGGCAGACAACATGTTGAAAGCTTCTCCGTCGACCATCTCCATCACTGCTTCGGCGATACCTTGACAGCCCCTTCCTGTGCCAGCTCTGTGAGCAGTAGCAGTCGAACCCTCACAGGAGTCGAAAGTACACCCCCAACAAGCCTCGATGAACGATCGAGTCAAGAGCACACAATTCCGCCACTACGCATGGCAGCAAGCCAACCATGTCTCAATACCAAGTCCCTCCATACAACCCAAACCAACAATCCCCAAGGCAACGTCTTCTCTCTGAACGACTTCTCAACAATAACAGCTATCCAGCACTTAGCCGCAGCGTATGGGCGGGTAGCGCACATGGGCATTCTAGACCACAGTTATCGATTCTTCGTGAACAAAGCACGAACAGCCGCTCTATCATTCAAAGTACAGAATAAAGTGGCAATAGTCGGCGGAGACCCACTCTGCGATCCAGACATGATCTCCGAATTCTTAGATGAATTCAGCGCATATCGATCAAAGCATCATCTAGGAATTGCCTTCATGGGGGCCAGCGAAACCTTTGTCCGCGAACACGCGCGACCACAATCATGGACAACAATTCGATTCGGCACAGAACGCGTCCTAAACCCACAAACAAACGAAGTTCTCCACGAACAAAGTGGGAAACGAATCCTCGTTCAAAACAAACAACTACTTCACCCAGATAAAGGCGGCATCACACTCGGTCTATACTCCCCCGCCATTCATGGCAATGACACAGACCTAGAAGGTGATTTAGTCGCCGTATACGAAGCCTGGCGCACCGAACGAAATGACTCCACAAATCCACAAGCATTCATAACAGTCTACGACCCATTCGCCATACCATCTCTAATGACATTCGTGTACAGTCGTGATCGGGAAGGCCAAATAAATGGATTCGCCGCACTCCGCCGTCTAGGCTGTGGTGGTTACCACATTGATCCATACATCGCAGCCCCAGGAAGTCCAAAAGGAATAAGCGATCTACTCATCATCGCCGCAATGTCCTTCTTACACCGTGCCAACGTCTCATACCTTGGACTAGGCTTTGAGCCCGTTCATGAACTACAACGTGAAGATATCACTGGAATGCCTTTGTCACTACTTACATCTCTAACCCGCGATTTATACGGACATGCCTTCCAACGACTCCCACTTCACGGGAAAAAAGCATATCATGATAAATTTCGACCGGACCCCGAACAAGATTCGAGGTTATACCTTGTTTTTCCAAAAGGTGTACCTAGTCCACGACACCTGGTTGCTATGATGCATATGGCGAATATCAGTTTGCGAAAGGTTATTTGGAAAGATCTTTGTGAGAGGGTTTCTATACGAAAATCTCACTCGAAACAGCCAACAACTAAGAACCCGTCTTCTTCAGACGCCGCGGGAGAAAACAAGGACAATGATAAGGTCAAAAGTTGAAGGTTGAAGTTCATGTACAAATCCTTCCAATAAATCCCACTCTGTTCAACAAATTAGGATGCGGTTCCTAGTAGGTATTGTGAATGGCCAGAAATCGGGATCTGTTTGCTTCGCTCTTGTTTGTATTATATTGAGTTTGTTCATTGTATCATAGCTAGGCGTTTTATTCGGAAGCGAGTACTGTCATTCTCTCGTCTATTTCTTTTGTCATGCATGATTCTTCGGATTGCTTCTCATTTCGCTAGCCTGTCTTCTACTCTCTGCCCTTTGCTCTATGCTCTTGAGTGAGAATCACTTAATGAAGCCCGTTCGGACCATACGCATTCACAATCCGATCAAGGCCTAACTAGATCAATTAGAACTTGACTCATGATACCCAATTATCCAAATTACTATAAAATTCCATTAAACGAAGTAAAAGTAAGAGTAACCCGATAAATCCTAAATGCATTATTTTACAATATAAGAAAAGAAAGAACTTCAAGACGCCAATCCCTATGACATCCTCCCAAAAAGAAAATCCTTTACAATAGGCGAACTTGAAAATTCCGGATTCAATAGAACGCAACTACATCCCGTTAGTATCATTCACATAGAATGGAAGCCGGGGAGAGAGAGAATACTTACTTGAGAAAATATTCCAAACCAACCCGACGATTCTCAAGGAATTTCGATCGAAATTTAACTAGAAATATTAGCACTGGTTTGCCTTCCTTCCTACTTTGCTTTAATTGAGTAGATCAGGTATGCAGTCACATACAAAGAACACTCTTCGGAGGAAGAGAAGGAAGAGCACTTTTCGCGTGTGGAAATGATGAAACGAGTCGAGTACGTAGGTCGTCGAATTCGGAGTATCGTATTCGTACTACCATAGGACCGCCCTAATCAATCATTAGCATTAGCATGTTTTTCCTCGCCCGTGAAGACTATCGACCATCGCCAACAATTGCCAATAAGATAAGCAGGCGGCAGGCAGGCGAAAACATACATCAAGAGTCTGGATAGTACAATTCCAAACAACATAAGCACCAACCCCCATCCCCTGCACAACACAATAATCATCAATAGAAACACTACGAGCCCATAATCCACGACTGGTCTCTGAATTGGGATCCGCAGTATGATCTTCCAGTGTTATCGTGTTTCGGAGGGAAGTTTGTGAGGTTGTGGAGATATTTCTTTCATGTCGTTGCCACCATGGTGGAACGACGCCGGAGATGGGTCGGTTGGAAGGTGGAGGACTTTCACTTGGTTCGTTGGCTGGTTCAGGGTCTTGTGGGTTTGTGTTGAGGGGAACTAGGGGTGGTTTTGCGTGGGGATCGGTATCACCTTGCACGCGCGAAGGCGAGGGCGAGGGCGAGGGCGAAGACGAAGACGAAGGCAGAGGCGAGGGCAAAGGCGAAGGCGAGGAGCGCGGTGGAACCGGTCCGGCCTCCTCAGTACCTGACTCCATCCATTAGATATTGACAGGGTCGTCTGGTATACGGTATTCGGTATACGGTGCAAGCTGATAAGAAAGTGATCGTTTAGTTTCGTACGGTAAGGTCTAGCTTTCTCGGGTCGAGCCGAGGTGCGTTTGTTTCAGTGGCTTCAGCGGGCCCATGCGGGGGCAGGCAGGCTAGCAAAGCTCGGGTTGACTTTCTCTGCCAGGGTTTTGGAGGGTGGGGGAGGTTGAAAGGGGCGATTGTTTCTCCTCTGTGAAAGTGAAAGTGTCACTCACCTTGGAACTTGAAATGATTGAGTTTTATGCGGGGGTGTGCTTGTGTTTCTTGAGATGCTGTTGAAGGGGTGGATTTGGAGAGGTGTTGTGCTTACTCAGCGGATTTCACTCATGAACTGACGGGGTTAAGTATGGGATTATTATTATGTGTGGAATGAACCATTTATTAATAAGTTACTCTGACAATCAATCTGGGTTAAATTTTTTCTTAATTTACTGTATATATCAGTGTTAACCCTTTTGCTAATTGTACTAGATAGTGGCAATTGCCACTTGAACCTCTGCACTAGTGTAGTATGAAATATGGTCATCTGACATTTCTAGTCTTTACTTACACCACACTAGTGTCAGTATTCATCGTAACAATACTTAGATCAGATCCTTGTATTTTAACACTGGAGTATATACTGTATCAATACTTAATTCTATAACTATAACTACATTTAAGTATATAACTATCTGCTTCTACTATACTGAGTATGTATCGATTGAGGGTTCACGCCAAGTAATACGCTAACCCGATTTAGTCAAGTGCTGATCGACTGAGACATTCGCAGTTTGTTCTTGTACAATCAACAAGTATCAACAAGTATCAATTGGAATTAATTTGTATATTTGAACTAGTCTTGCATATCAACCAGTCGGAGTAAGAACTTGTGATTGTAAAAGTACAGGTTTATCTGCAATTGTGACGTGGCATCGGAGTGAATCTATCATTAGTGCTGAAGTATCTACTGCTACTTCAGTAGATACTGATCTACATCAACTACACTGTTTGTATATTGTATACCCCGGATCGGCACCAATCATCAATCATATACTGACCACTCATCATTCTAGATATATACATTCTTACTCTACTCTACTCTACCTCCTATATACTCTACTCACTAATTATTCCAGTGGATCTGCAGTATCACTTCTATCCGCCACTAGTGTCCCCGCTAGACACTTTCTATATGCGCGTGATCAGTAAACCCTCCTTTTTTTTCCTTTTCTTCCCTTTTCCCTTTTCCTTTTCTCTTTTCAAATAAATTACTTTCTTATCTTCTCCCTTAATTATCCCTCATTTATCCATTTGCCATTTGCCATTTGCCATTTGCTCCTTGACGGTCACTCTCCCCCTCGGCTTCTATTCCATTCACCGTAAGTTCTAAGACATGGCGTCTGCCTCCTTCATTCCGTCCTATTTTTACCTTTCTGTGATCGCCCACTGACACTTTTATTAAGCTCTTCTTCTTCCTCTCCTCTTCTCTCGACCATTCTCAATCTTCATCTTCACCTTCTCCTCCACCTCAGCACAGCAACCACAATGTTGTCCACAGCTATCCCCATCTTGCTCGCCCTGACTTCATTCCTCGCACCCGCAACCTCTCAATCCATTGATCCAAACTCAGTCCCTAAACCAACTCGAGGTAAATCCAAATTCCATTCCACAATGATTCCCCCACCCCATTCAATTCACATCTAACATCACAACAGAAAGCTGGTGCAGTTCCCAAAAAGCCGCCTGTCCACTCATCTGTCTCCAACTACCCGGAGCTTCAGGCTCTCCAACCCAAAATACCTGTTCCACCGTGAGTCCAGCCATATCCCCCATTCCAATTCCCCAATCAAGAAAACCATTGCACAAGTACTCCGCGAATACAATACAAGTACAACCCTTTGACAATTCTACAGGACACTCTAGCCTACTCATGCATCTGCAGTAACAACGTCTCACCAAATGCATCCGAGTATTCCCAAACAATGGCCTACTACATCTGCACAGAAGCAAACAATCAATGCACCAAAGCTTGTTCCACAAATACCTGCGCCGACGCTTGTCGATCTGATCACCCGTGCGGAGCTCAAGATCCCAAACGCGTGAATGTTACCACTACTTCAGCGGCCGCTACTACGAGTACCACCATGCCCAGCATCAATACCAAAGAGGCTACCGGTGCTGCAACTCGTTTCTCGCTTGAGATGGGGCATGTTGTTGGTAGTTGTGCTCTTGTTGGTGGATTCGTTGCTGGTTTTGCTATTCTCTTGTGAGAAGAGAGAAAGTTTGGTCTGGATATGGGCCATTACCCTTTTTTAATCCATTGTCATGGCTACGGCGTTTCTCATTCTCTTCTCCCTGCTCTCTATCTCCCTCTCTCCCTCTCTCTCTCTCTCTCTCTCTCTCTCTCTCACGATATCAAAATTAATCAGTGGTTATTGACTCGTCAATATTATGTCACTTCTCGGTCGGCTAGTTGATCTTATTCTTATTTTTCTCTCCTGTTTCCCCCTACTCTACTTGCATCAGCATGAGCGTCTACATCTACGCCTACTTCAACGTCTATTATTATCATCAAATTAATCTGAATGCCACTGATGACTTCTTTCCATCTGACTATTTACAATGCGACTGTACCAGCTGGAATCAACCGTTACACAGATTTCCACCGTATGTATCTGGATTGGACAGACAGTTCCTCTTCATGAGCTCAGACCTCCAGTCCACTCACAAAGCCGAGTGTCAATATCTAGTTGCATCTCCCGCAAGACAGTCCCACTACATCTTGGCCCGAATCTTCGTACTATCCATCCTCTGCCCCTCATCGTCTTGCTCAGCAACTTCCAATACAGGGAACTTGGCCGGCATAATTCGGCGTGGCGTTGAGCCAGGGATAACACTGTACTTGGAGAAGTCGGTTACACCGCATTTCTCACGAAGAAAATCTTCATCTGTATCTAGTAGTCCATTCACGGTTGATGCTTGAGCACGAAGCATTTCGACAATCGCGTCCGAGAAAATATTCTGGTCTATTATCAGCAAGGTCTTGACTCAATTGATGGACAGAACATACCGGTTTCCTCAGATCTTTCTTGTAAGATTTATCAGATGTCTTATTGTGCTCTGTTGCTGCTGATTCAATGGACTGAAGAAAATCATTAATTCGGCACTATATCAAATCATTCTTTTTTGTTTTGTATTGTTTTTTTTTTACATACCGATGCGGGCCATATACTCGTAATAGCCATCTCATTCCGCTCTTGACGAATGAAATCCATAGCAAGACCTTTCACCAATACACTCATTCCCACCTTACCTATAGTCAACCATCAGCCAATTCTCAATAATTGTTCACCTCAGACTAAAGCAGCCCTGGTAGGAAAAGAATACAAACCCATAGCATAAGCCGTCTTCCCCCTAAAAAACCTCGAATAAATAGGCGGCGAAACAACCACAATCCTCCCCTTCCACCCATTCTTCTCGAAATAAGGCAAACAAGCCTGAACAGTCGCATAAAGTCCTTCCGGATTAATCTGCTGCATCAATCTGAATCGCTTCAATGGCGTATTCTCCACAGAAGACCACCAAATTGCCCCGGAATTATAGACAAGAACGTCCAATTTTCCGAATCGACGAACTGTTTCGTCTACGGCATTTTGGATCTGCGTCGCGTCTCGCACGTCGACGGCTACGGATCCTGCTGTTCCGCCTGCTTCGCGGATTTCACGCTCTACTGTGGTAATGGTTGATTGGGGTGAGTTTGGATCTGGTGGGAATGGGGTGGTTTTTGTGGCGTCTGAGGTTGTTTTTGCCGCCAGCATTACTTTTTTCATTATTAGTTTTTGGTTGTATTTGGTTGAGTTTGTTTAATTTGTTGAGTATGTTTCGTACCTGCGTAGCCATTCTTTGATAGATCGATGGCAACTTGTCGGCCGATGCCTCGGGAGGCGCCCATGATCAAGGCTACAGGCTGATTGGAAGACATGATAGTAGTATACCTCAGCTAGTAGGTATTTTTATGTCCGAGTGAAATAAATATTGTCGAGGCTAGTGGGTGAATTGAAGTCACAAGAGCTCAGGTAGGTTGAGGTGAAGTGGAAGCTGCACTAGCAATGTGATACTTGGAATATGTGCTGGCTAGTCCACAAATATATAGCAAATACGCATTGGCACTACCGAAGCTGTGAGTCTACCGAAGCCGAGATTAGAGAATCACAAAAAGAATGGTAATCAGAAATCAATGGAGGAGCATAGCGAGTTTCCGAGTATTTGAGGTGATGGGATTAATTGATTACTCAATGGACATCCTCGGCCCAAATGCGCCTCGGATACCGCATAGACACCTGAGGCATGAATATGACATAGTAAGATGCCAAGGCACTAAGGCATCATAGCTCACAAGTCGGTGTGCAGAGCGGTGTAGTTTTGCCGTCCTTGCCAGCCTGACTTGATGGACGACAACAATCGACTATCATTTTATGCAATTGCACCTCCTAGCAACCTCTTCGCCCTTTTCATATGAGTCTTATTGGAATACCAAGCTTCTGAGCTGATCGTATACCGCATATCGAAGAAACTACCAGAGTTTCCAACCCATCGACCCTCCTAAAGGCCTGGCTGAGCAGGATGGACACACTGCCAGATGCCTTTGCTCCGGCTCAAGTAGGCTCCTCTACTATGCCTGCTAATTCAGGTGCGAAGCTCGGTCAGGTAGAAAGTACACTTTCTCCTAAACCAGTGAAGGTTGACGGTAAGTGAATTCTCATCACAAACGGGGAAAGGGGAAGCGTCATAGCTCACGATGCTTCCCCGCGTTCGACTACCCGAAATGATTGACAGCAAGAACCGCAAGCTAATATTAGCTAGATACTCCCAAATTCGACCTCGAATCATATATCGCCAACTATAGCGGTGAGTTTCTCTAGTATGATTAGTTTCTTTGTTGGTCTAATGTGGTGGATCAGGTCGCACCAGATTTAACCGCCTCTACCTTATCGGAAATACTTCTACCCTCCTTGCCGTCGACGCTCTCAAACTCGCTATATCAGAAGCAAAAGCTGGAAGGGATGTAGGACAGTATGAGAAGGCTGTTCGTGCGCTGGCGGAGGTTGCTCCGGGCGAGAAAGAGGCTTCTCTTGACTCTGCGTGGGTCCAAGAAGTTCAACGATCTGTCAGAGCTCAGAGTGATCGGTTAGAACATGAGCTCCGAGGGTATAAGAATAACCTGATCAAGGAAAGCATTCGGGTATGTATTCACCTCATTCCCTCCCACTTCATTCACTGTGGTATTAACTGTAGTAGATGGGGAATGAAGATCTAGGCAATCACTACTATGAAACGGGGGACCTTCTCGCTGCATCAAAAGCATACTCAAGGATGAGAGATTATTGCACAACACCAAACCATATTGCATCTATGCTCTTCAAAATGGTCAATGTATCTGCCGAGCGCGGAGACTGGATGGGCGTGCAATCTAACGTCCATCGACTACGAAACTCCCAGTCGAAGCCAGAGGATCTCCTGAAGAACCAGCCAAAGATCTTGGCTGCTTTGGGTCTTGCACAGATGCACGCAAGGTCTTTCCGGGATGCAGCTACGAGCTTTCTGGCAGTGGATCCTTCTTTGAGCGACACTTTCAACGAGATGATTACACCCAATGACATCGCCGTCTACGGAGGACTCTGTGCCTTAGCTTCAATGGACCGCAACGAACTGCAAAAGCTTGTCCTAGACAGTCCTACCTTCCGACAATTTCTCGAACTGGAGCCGCATATACGTCGAGCCATTGCCTTCTTCTGCAACTCCAAGTACCGCCCTTGTCTCGACATTCTGGACAACTACCGAACTGATTATCTCCTCGATCTGAACCTCCAACGCCATGTGCCAGCACTCTACACCAAGATCCGCACCAAGTCTATTCAGCAGTACATGGTGCCCTTTAGTCGCGTAACGCTTGACTCGATGGCAGCTATCTTTGCTCCAGACGTGGTCGGAGGAGAAGCACGACCGATCGGACTTAATTCCCCGTTTGTTCAGGAACTTATTTCTCTAATCAAAGAAGGCGTTCTTGATACTCGTATTGATTTAGAAAGAGGTCTTCTTGTGTCATCCCAGACTGATCCACGATCTGAGGTCCAAGCGAATACCCTGGAAAGCCTGAGTACTTTCAATAAAGAAGCGCATACGCGTATCATCCGCGCCGCGGTCTTACATGCTGGACTGGAAGTTCAAGGTAATTCCGAACAAGGCACACGACAACAAGTTGGCGCTAGGAAAGGTGGTTATCGGCGAGGAGTGGTGGGTTAGATAGATCTTCCTTTTTTGCTGGGAGGTGAATGAGTGAATGAGACATGAATAATACCCGAAATGAATGGACTTGATAAAGTCTAGTAGAACAATAAAACTTCATCCAGAAAAATTGCCAACTATGTATTGTTTTCCTTTCTTCGGCCCAAAAGCGCAACTTACAGTCGTCGAGTAGAGAGTAGTCCAAGTGGAAAACCTGGATCATATCGAAGACCTCAAAAAATCAATGCAGTACGTCAAAGACTTTTCTAGAGTCCTCCGTTCCTGGATAATAAAGCAGCAATGTATATTCCTAGTAGTACGACATCAAACATTGAAGTACAGAACACACCGAATTCCACAGCAGACCAGGCGGAGCGGAGCGGGGCGGATTAGGGCATGAGAAGATACAGCATTAAAATGATTCCAGGGTATTCTTTTATCCTCTCATCTGTCTCAGATATATGATAGAACAGTGAAATACTTCAGTTTTGACCAGTCGTACTAGATAGTTTGTTCTTTACAGTCGTCATTTCAATTCGGCGCATTTCCATTCTCCCCTTCTGTCCTACGTTAAAAACGCCCAAGACACTCTAGGATTCTCCTATATTTCCCCCGTGATTTTAATTATAGTTTTAATTTTCATGAGATCAATAAATATATCCGAGAATAAATTATTTTTAAATGAACCATTGAAAATCTGTACTTTTAATCTCGATTCAATTCGATGTTATTCCCAGCTCCGAAGAAAAAAAAAAAAAACTGCAGACAAAGCAAAGTTTGGAAACAGCCGTGGGACTCCGAACCAACCTCCATGAAGAATTTTGATTTTTTTAACCGTATCCTCACTGCATCATAACTCCTTGAGTTAGGATCCATGAAATAGAAATCCGCTATCATTTCTCTATTTATTCATTTTCACGGGGGGGAATATGCAAATATCTTGAACGAGTATTTCCCATTGTACCAGCTACACCAGTCACGGCCATCCGATTCCGCAACACAAGAGAAACGTTACTGTGAGACAAACAGAAACGGTAAAAAGTAGATAGTGAGAGATCGAGCAAAAAAAAGGCCCCAGTCAATCTCTACTCTTACTAGACTCTCTCCTCTTTCTATTTCCCCTGCGGAAATGCGTACTACAGACTTCGAATCTAGCTACACATTCTGATACTTTTCCTTGAAGTTCAAGTTTCGACGGGGTCAGGGTAGCCCTTTTTTTTAAGAAACAGAAAGGACGATGACTATGGACAATCTCTTTGATGAGGGTATATCCTCACGCGATGAAAGAAATAAAAGCCCAAATTCGTCTGATATTTTACATTCCTTTTCTCCGGAGCCGCATTCTGAATCTTGCATGGCTGTTGGACCACGGCCGAAAGAACTTCACTCTTCTCCATCACCTTTACTACTTCAACCTGTGCAGTTCAATGTGAGCGAAATAAAGACCCAACATGAAGATGCTGTCAGTCAAGAACACTCTTCTTCATCGACGCCTTCTTTGAAGAAATCAGATTCATCTGGACCAGAGTCAGTCGAGCCTCGTGGTATGATACCCGAGTTGGCTCCTTTGCCGAAATTGAGGGTCGGCATTCAAGTCGAAGCGCCGGAGTCTGAGGATGTTGATGTCGAGCATTCGACCTTCTCTCAGTTAGATCCGATACCTGAAGAAATGGTAGATGAAGAGGATGGTCTGGGTCGAATAGACTCCATCAACACAGGGACTCTCGATATACGAGGACCATTGACTACGGAATCTTCGGCAAGAGAATCTACATGGGCAGCAGCATCAACAATGCCTGTCTCTGCAATGGAGTCTAGTACTTCACCAACTGCAGGGGCTTCCAACCACTCTTCTCAGCAACAGCCACAGACAGAGAGAGAGATTCACCTTCCTCCAGGTGATGCCGAATATACCAGTAGCGCAGAGGACACAGGCTATGAATCCTCAACAGCATCAACAAATGGCGAAAACAGCTCCGTCTTCGACGAAGACTATCATTCCGACACATCCAGCTACACAGCATCCCTCCTCTCAGATGTGAAAGACTACTGCTACGAGAACGGCCGACGATACCATTCCTACCGAGAAGGCCACTACGTTCTCCCAAATGACGAAGCAGAACAAGATAGACAAGATCTCCTCCACCACGTCCGCAATCTAACTCTAAACGGCTCTCTGTTCCGTGCCCCCGTTCCCAAAACCATCCAACGAGTCCTAGACATCGGAACTGGCACTGGTATCTGGGCAATCGACTTCGCAGACTCCTACCCATCCGCCGAAGTAATCGGTACAGATCTAAGTCCAATCCAACCATCCTGGGTTCCGCCAAATCTCCGCTTTATCGTCGACGACGCCGAATCACCCTGGCTATTCAGTACCAGTCGACCATTTGATTTCATTCATGCGCGCGATCTGGGAGGTGCCATTGCTGATTGGAACCGGTTACTTCATCAGTCATATCGGTATCTACGACCTGGTGGTTGGATCGAGTTACAGGAGTTTGAAGTGACTCTTAAATCGGACGATGATTCTTTACGTTTAGCGCCGACGTTGTGCGAGTTTCTCGGTCAGCTGCATGCAGCCAGTGAGGCGTTTCACCGACCCATGAATATCGCTGAGGGGCATCGGCAGCGGCTGATCGAGGCCGGTTTTGAAGATGTCCGAGATGAGGTGTACAAGGTACGACGCCCTTTGATGATCCGATTCGTCTGGATGACTCTTTTCCCTTTCTTCCTTTTCTTCTATCCCTTTTTTTTTTCTAATCAACTGATTTCTTGTATCATTTACTTTAGGTCCCTTCGAGTGCCTGGCATTATGACCCTATTCAGAAACAGATTGGCCGATATAATCTCTGTTCATTGTTGATGGCAGTTGAAGCTTACTCGCTAGCTCTGTTTACTCGGGTCCTTGGCTGGTCCAATCATCAGACCCAGGTATTCCTTGCTGGAGTACGTAGAGACTTGAGAAATCCTGAGGTACACACGTATTGCAATCTGCATATTGTGTATGGTCGGAAGCCGTGATGTTTCCTGTTGGTATAGGTGAGTCGGCAATTGGACTGGTAATTCGGAGAATTGTAGCTGTCAGAGGGCAATGAATAATGGGTAATGGATATAGCTACTATAGTATATGAAATTCCAGAAGAAAAATAGTACAGTCACGGGGGAGAAAAGAAAACGTGAGAAATCATGCCTAGTCTTGTAATTGTCGTCGTTACTTTCCTCTTCCATCCTTCTTCCCTTCTTCTTCATTTCTATCTCAACCACCTTCGGACAACCTTTTAATTGCCGTGTCACTTCGGCTACTACCATCTCATTATCCAATAATCATTCAGTCTTGCAAAGCAGGCTCCCTCAGACATCTTTTCCTTCACAGCTCCCTGTCTCTCAATGGCTGGAAGAGAGTAAAAAGCCATGGACGGACTGTTCAGCATCAGGCTGGGGGGTATCCTCTCCACTCTGCAATCTCATCTTATGATGCTTTCATCCTGGGCAACCTCAATTTCCCCAATCTGGTGTCTTTCTGCAGGAATCTTAGTAAGTTGTGCCGCAACCCCCCCGTACGCCCCTCCCCCATTGCAGCTGCAGGACCCTACATCATCTTGCCCAACCCAACCCCAACCCAACCCCAATGATATTTCCCATCCTTTTGTGTAAAGTCAAATCCCTGTCTCCCATGACCCTGGATCAGTCAATGTTTCGCATTTTCGCTCACGTCTGAAATAGTTAGCAATCACAATCGCCTTCTTCATCTGTTGCTACCGACTCTACATCTCCCCTCTAAGCGTCTTCCCCGGTCCAAAACTCTGGGCCATCTCTAATATTCCATTGCAGCTATCAGTCATCCGGGGCAAGAATCACCTCGACATCACAGCCCTGCATAAAAGATATGGGCCAATCATCCGAATCAGTCCAAACGAACTAGCCTTCAACACAGCACGGGCAATTCGTGATATCTACGGCCAAGGACCAGGTGGCTGTTTTGCAAAGGACCCGAGTCATTACCTCCCACCTGTAAATGGAACACACCATATTATCTCCGCAATCGACAACAACATCCATGCCCGACAAAGACGTCTCCTAGCACCAGCATTCACAGACCAAGCTCTAAAAGATCAAGAAGGCCTTATCCAGGGCTATGTCGATACGATGATCTGCAAATTACGAGCCGAAATCGAAAAAGACCCGTCAAGCATTAATATCCTGAATTGGATGAATTACACCACATTCGATATCACGGGAGACTTAATGTTCGGCGAGTCCTTTGATTGTCTAAAGGATAGTCGTTTACATCCATGGATCGACCTTCTCTTCAATTCAATCAAGATGCTCGCTGTCGTCGGGGCGACTATGCAATTTCATATCTTGCACGGTCTTCTTGAAGCATTTATCCCGACAAATGTGACTCGTCAGGCAGAAGAACATTTTAATCTCGCAGCAAGCAAGGTAGATCGACGACTAGAAGCGAGTATCCCTCGACCAGATTTTGTTTCCGCGATTTTACAGAATGGACTTGGTAGGATGGAAGGTCAATATTGCGATAATCAGCGAATTATGAGTCGAGCTGAAATCCATTCCAACGCATTTATGTATGGAATAACCTCCTCATCTCCCATGTGCAAAGACACTCAAAAAGAAAGAAGGGGGAAAGAGAGACTAACCTGCTGAAATTCATTATAGTCTCATCATCGCCGGAAGTGAAACATCAGCTACATGTTTATCAGGCTGCATCTATTACCTATGCAAAAGCCCACAAAAAAAGACCCAACTCATTCATGAAATACGCACCTCCTTCAAAAGTGAAGCAGAAATGAGATTCCGCACAAACGCCTCTTTGAAATACCTCTCCGCCGTCATCGAGGAAGCTCTCCGCATATACCCTCCCTTCGTAACGAGCTTATCTCGTATCGTCCCGAGAGGAGGAGCCTATGTTGATGGTCAATACATTCCTGGGGGTGTACGTATAAGATCCCTAACAAAGCCATCTATTTATTACATATCGTTCTGGAACTGACATTTAGTGTGAATAGACAAAAGTCGCAATGCACCATTACGCATCTTACCACTCATCTTCGAATTTCGCTTTCCCCAATGATTTCATTCCAGAACGATGGCTCGGTGACACTCGTTTTGAGGGTGATAGTAAGGATGTGCTTCAACCATTTAGTTACGGACCTCGTGGATGTTTAGGTAAAAAGTATACAATCCCATCTCTACCAACCTACTCAAACTAAACGACGCTAATAATGATGAAGTCTCGCATATGCGGAAATCCGACTTATCTTATGCAAGTTATTCTGGAACTTCGATGTGGAACTTTGTCCCGTTAGTGAGAACTGGGTAGATCAGGAGGTTTATTTCCTTTGGGAGAAATCTCCTTTGATGGTACGTTTGAAGGATCGATTTACACAGGAGTCTTGATATTCGGCAAATTACATTCGGATACTACTTGAAGTAGTCGGAGGATTCTCTTTTCTATTATTTTGATTATTTTCAATGTGTTGATGATCATGCATGGGTAGCTATGATGGGGTGTATTTTCTGAATTCTGGGGTTATTTCAGGATCTATTATCAATATTTAGGTAAGTTTTTGATTCATAGCATAGATTGGCGTTTGAGGTAGAATATGAATTATCATTATTGTTCTTACTATCTAAATATAATCAATATAGTATCCGAGTCATTTAACTAAGCTCTCGAGTTAGGGCTAACTATCTCAGATCACCTCTCCACATGATAAAAACTCACAACAAACACACATGAATAACTAAGCCCGATTGAACTCAATACTTAAGATAATATAATACTTATAAACCTAATGAACTGGCAATTCAATCGGTACAGTACAAATCACCCAATTATACTGTATGTCCTTGGTCATCCCTAGCTTTATTTCACGTTTTCAGCGCAAGGGCCTCTTGTGATGTATCGTTGACAGACAATGACAGGTACGCTAGTGTAGCATGGCAATTGACAGATACTTCATACGGGGATACCTTGCGTCGAGTTTGATGATTTACCTTCATTGCATTGATAAGAAGTTTATTGCAAAGACAGATCTACTTGAAGCCCGACTTACTACCTATATGTATAGACCTGTTTGATATTGTATTCTTATTCAGTTCCAAAGTCAACCCAAACTAGTAATTTCCAGCAATATTGATTACGATTACTTGCAATACTCGTAGGATAATGAATCAAGAGAAAGAGGGAGTATGTAATTCAGTACGAAAATACACTGAAAATTATAGAATACAGGAATCACGCTAGATCATGCTGTCGTGGAGAAAGGTATCAATCATTAAATAATAAGATGAGAGCGTACATATGTCTCAACGGGAGAGATACATGATTAGTTTCCATCAATTAGAAGTAATTTACCCCTTAAGAAAAAAGCCCCAAATGACGTCCCAAAGAAAACACAAGTCGCGCATTATCGACATCAACTTGTTTCAGAGTGAGACGAAAAAGCGGTGCTCATGTCTTGAGACAAGGGGCGGTGGGAAAAAAAAAAAGAAAATGATATCGGGAGCGTTGGCTTTGAGCTTCTGGTTTTGTTCATTCGTTAGGCTTAAACCAGGGCGAAAGCCAGAGCCAGAACGGCACCACCAAGGGTCCAGCCATTGCCGGCCAGGGAGGTGGCGGCGTTGGGCGCGGGGACGGGGGTGGAAGAGGCCGACTGGGTTGGAGCAGCGGAGTTGGTGATGACGCTGTCGGTGGGCTTGTAAGGCACCGATGAGGTGGCCAGACGGGTGGACGAGGGCACACGAGTGGAAGACTTGACGGGGCTCGACACTGGGGAAGAAGTCGAGCTGGGAGTCACAGTCGAGGTCGAAGTCGGGGTGGGAGTGGATGTCGAGGTAGGGACGACAGTAGTAGTGGAAGTAGGAGTCGACGTGGGAGTCGGGGTGGTGATGGTCACCGGCATCCAGTTGAGATCCTTGGATCCCAGAGTGTGCGAGACGGTAACGGTACCGTCTTGAGCGACGCAAGAAGCCGAGGTGGTGCCAGCAACGTTGCAAGAGACGGAGGCAGTGTTGCCCTTGCCATCAGGGTTGATCAGTTGCATGGAAGTCGGCGCGGCAATGGCAGTCATACCACCACCGGGGATACCGCAGGCCTCGGAGCCAGTGCCGGTAGGGCAGGTCACCAAGTAAGTGGTGGCATCGCCGCTCTGTTATATTGGTCAGCCATTGTTTTGTTATGAGGCGGGTACTTTGCGATGCGACAACTTTGCGACAGGAATGCAACACGATCCCAAATCACACGGTTTCACACCACACCATAGATCAACAACATACCGAGCCCTTAACACCGCATTGAAGATCGCGGCCCTGGAAACCAGGCAGGAGAAGGTTGGCGGTGTTGGCAGACACGGCGGTAGCACCGGTCATGATAGCGACAGTGTGGAAGCGCATATTGAAGAATATAAATGATTGAACGAGTGACGGGTACACAGTACTTGGAGAGCAAAGGTCAACCTCTGAAGAGCGACTGGCTGATTAAAAGAGAGACTGGATTAAAGAAAGTAACGGCAGCGAAGCGCCTGGCGTAAAGAAGGGAAGTGTGCACAGCGTGAAGAGAGAAAGAAAAGAGACCGGGGGGAGAGACCCGGGGCGATACGCCCATAAAGTACAAGGAAAGCGGGTTGCATGCGAGTGTGTCTTGGCAAACTATGGCAAATCCTGCTAGTTTTGATTGCTGCTTCTTTCGCGCGACCATCGCATCGTGGTGATTGGGGCCAAGTACTCCGTTAGTGTGTGATGGGACAGGCTCGAGGCGGGAACGGTTCAGGCACAGGCACAGGCCCAGGAACAGGCCCCAGGGGTTCCCCAGTTGAACCCTTCACTGAGCAAGTGGTGGAGTCGACGAGCCTCTAGTGCCTGCAGGAGTGGAAAAGGGGCTCGAGCTAATTGAAGCTAAACGGGGGCCACTAAACTTGGTGGAGTATAGACGCCGGTCAGAGCCAGGGTTGGGCTGATTATGACTGGATCAGGTAATTTGTTGGTCGCTCATCATCAGCGCGAGGCGAGATTGCGCTCCATTGTGAACGGATATCACGGAGGGATCGGCAAAGAACGAGGTCCATTGTAAAAGTCTAGAGAGTCTAGATCGAGAAGAAAAGAGGAGCAGAAATTCAGTCCGAAGCAGAGATTGTTTGGCAAGTGGGAAGTGAAAGTGAAAGACGAAGTTGAAGAAGCGCCTCGTCAGGTGATGAGGCCCGCTTTTCCGGGGTTCGTCGATTTAATTAATTAATTAATTAATTCAGTTGACATTGATCTAATTAATTATTGAAATGAATATTACGGTGGCTGATCTAGTTCATGTGAACTTCAATGGAATAATTGACATCTACTGCAGAAATGCAGTAACAAGTACTCAACCACACAACGAAATACTACAGAGTCCTGACTGCAGTCTACTGGCGCTACACATCCTGAAACGGCGCTACAATTAGGCGCAGGAAAACCAACACTGAACGACATGCATGAAAAGTCTCAATTTTGGCCCCAATATACTCCATCATTAGTGCTACTGAGCAGGGGTCTGAAAGAGGGGGGATCAGGGGTATCACGCCTTAACCTTCAGACTAGAAAGCAAATGCCATCCTCGGCGCAACATGATTCATTATACCACACACGATTCCCGTCGCGAGTAGAGCCCCATTAAACAGGGCCATGATGTAGAAAGGCGTGCCTGAAGACCATTTATCGAACAAGAGTCCACCCACCTTGGTGAGTAACAGGATGCCCGCCCCACCGTATAAGGAGTATACTCCCGCGATGGATCCCTTCAGATGCGACAGATGTTGTAACCGACGATTGACCGATCCTGCCAGCAGCGACTGAGTCTCGTCCGATTCCCCACCTTCGCCTTGTGAGCCATGCTGCTCTTCGTAGATCTTTCGCAGAGTCTCATCGTCGATGCTCACACTCAAGATCCCATTACTGAGGACTGCCAAGCTGCAGACAATCGCGCCAATCTGACTGATCCCGATAAATGCCATGATGACAAACACGCCGCCATTGCCATCGGGTGCTTTGAACTGTGGGTTTGGTAGAAGTCCAAATGCCATGTAACCCACCACTCCGACGAGAGCTGCAAGTAGAAGCGGGAAGTTATAGCGTCGAGATTTGTCCGTGAGAAATCCAAACGCTGGTGCGGCAATAAGAGCAACAAGCTGAGACACTCCAGTCAAGATAGAGGCGAGAATGTACGCTTTCGGGCACGCCCGCTTGATATCTCCAAGACCCGACCCTGGCATCGGCTCGTGCGGTTCGTCGCACAGTCCAGAGGCACGATAGTAATGGTTTACAGCCAAGGGAATAAACAGAGAAATCCCCACTGATGAAGCCCGGGCGACAAAACCCCCCACATACCCCAGTCCAATACTGCGATTGCGGAATCCCAGCAGCATGGCCGTGGTTAGCTGTTTCCAATACGGCAGTCTGCGCGTGGCAGCTCTGACATCGTCATAATCTTCCACTTCCTCCGAAGACTGCTGTTTCCATAACGATTTCCACCCTTTCTCCTCTTCCCCAGGAAGATTGCGAAGACCGATGAAACTGATTAAGCTGACAATCAAAGCCACCGTGGCTACCAAATAATAACTACGCTGAATTGCCTCAGATGGCGAAAGACCCAACTTCTCGAATCGAGCTGGAAGGGGTAAGAAAGCACCCAGCGAAACAAGAGCACCGCATCCAGCGAACAATCCGACAAATCCAGAAAGTCGAGCAGAAGGCGATGCCACGGGCGTACCGGAACCGCTCCGGCCAGATCGCAATCGCTCGGGGGTGATCGTCAACTCAGACGATACAGATGCCCGATAGGAATATGCACTGGGTGATTTACCAGTTACAGTTGGCAAGACTGCCGTGACCATGGTCGACACGGCTGAACCACCAAGACTGAAAAGAAGTCTCCCAAGAAGAAGTTGAGGGTAAACATTCGTGGCCTGCACGAAAAGTACCAGAGAAAGAGCAATTATGGCATACCCCACAGTACATACCTAAAATCGAGTAAGCAATGGATCAATGTTTACTTGTTTCAGCCGCGTGCAGAAATAACAGCAGGGAAAGAAATGAGCAACATACGTGACGAACACCAATCCGATCAGATAGTACACCCCACAATGGACAAGCAGCCAAAGCTAGTAACTCGTCCGCAAAGCCTAAGGTACCGACAGCATCACCTTCTCCATCGTGGAGCCCAATGAGGTCAGTGACCACAAACGAGACGGATGAATTGATGAAAACTAAGAATGCGATGGAGAATGGGCAGACTCCCAACAAATATGTCAGAGTCTGACCCCTAGAGGCAGTAAATAGCGCCGGAGATGATGCCATCACCATTGATCGAGCATTGCGTGGATGAGTGAGAAATGGAGGGAGAATCAAGGCGTCGATCGGCGGGTTTCAGCCGTGGACCTGACGCGGGGCGTCACGTGTTAATCAGATAACTGGGCGGTGTGGGGTAAACAAGATCATCATTGTACAAAGTACGATGTACTTACAATATTGGGTTATTATAGCTTCTCTTTCTATTTATTCTTATTATTTAGACGTATGTAATAGCTTAGCCTGCGCAGGTATTCCCTCTCTGTGACAATGGATGTGCACTCTAATCAAGCATGAAACCCTCATCTTTCTCATACTATCTTCCACCACCATTCAGTATACAGCTGCTTCGAAGTAGTAGTCGAAGATTATATTTCAGCAACTTGACTATATTGTAACTTAGGCTGTACCATGCCATGAGGATTCAATGATACAGAAAGAAGGGATCCGATCTATAACTCAGACTCAGCATGCACATTTTGAACTCGGTAGTTGTATCTGTACTTCTACTACGCGCAACACCGTGTGCTATTTCTGTAAGCACCACTTTTAAATTCTCAGCTCTGTTCAGTGTATTATAGCTGTTTTGATGATGTAACAATTCATTGTTCTTCCCTTTGTCCTTGGGGTTTCTACGAGAAGAATCTTGTACATCAACTATTTAAATGTATAGCTCTTGGATATATATAGTTAGTGATTTTGAGTGTTATAGAAACGACAGTTTTGATGCTACGACTACATTAATGTAGTATGAGACCGACCTCATTTAGTCAATAGACTTCTACTCATCGTTTATAGCCTTAAAACTGAATGACTAGATTGTGTTTATATTTGAAATTCGAGCAAATATGAAGTTCAATCCTTCTATGTACAAGTTGTTGTTCATGGCACGTGCCGCTGACGTAATATGCGGAGAGGCGGCCGAGTGGAAAGCTGTCCAAATGAACTATCACATCTTATACTCCACGTCTCCCGTTTCCCGCCCCCCGAGGTCTCTGTTTCTCCTCTGATGACCTTCCAAATTGCGTGTCTCGGAGTATCGCCATGAGACTGGCCGTCTATGCTGGGGTAAGTTCTGTTTCAGAATCTCTTCTGCACGTTCCGCTCAGTGCTCCCCTTCATATGAGTTCCCCCCTCCGAATGACCTTCGCTGACAGCTCCTAGGCCTCCGTGGCTTTAGCCACCGGTGTGTTCCTGAAGGCTCTCCACCAGAGAGCCAATTTTTACTCGGCCTGTGTATATCTTTCACAGAGTAGCGCAAATCTGATGGTACGTTAATTAACATCCCCGTATACAGTTGATTCGTTTTGATTGCTTGTTATTCCGGAAACGTGGCTGATCGTGGGCTCTGAGCTTCGTCCTTCAGATCTTAACGAATTTATGTCTTCTTGCTACCGGGTTCATCCTCTTCTGGCTACAGCGACTTTTATATGGGCCTTTGCGACCCATCGAAACGGAACAATTATATGAGCGGGCTTGGTTCGCCGTTACCGAGACATGTTTGGCCATGACTATTTTCCGGGGTGAGCTCGGTGGCTGGTTCCTAGTGATGTTCATTTCGCTTTTGGTTGGAAAGGTTTGGGGCTGGATTGGAGAAGGTCGAGTGGAATATCTTGAGCAGCAACCTCCAGCAAACCCTCGCCTCTTCCATACACGCCTTGCCGTCTCATTAGTATTGTCGGTACTCTTCAATGCTTTTATGCTGATGTACTGCGTCAATACCGTTATCCGCCAACCACGCCCAGATATGATGGTTATGTTCGGGTTCGAGTTTGCAATCTTAACCCTACTGTCGGCTTCCACTACCGCTCGTTACGGGATCGCATTGGCCGAGATTTATGTGACTCGCCAACAATTAAAGGCGAAGATGGATGAACGCCGAGCAGAAATTCGAGAAGCAAGATTGGAGGCAATTCGGGAGCACGCGCGTGCCGGAGAGAGCTCTCCCCCGACTGATCTCCCCAATGAGAACGATATTAACGAGCTAGAATTCGATGTTCCTGGATGGGAGGGAAAAGCTCGATGGGTTTTCTATCTCGATCTTTTGACCGACCTTTTGAAACTGATTGTGTATCTGGTATTCTTCGCCATTCTTCTTACGTTCTACGGGCTGCCAATTCATATCTTACGCGATGTTGTTGTCACGATTCGTTCTTTTGTTCGTCGAATCACGGATTTCCTTCGTTACCGCAATGCGACCAGGGACATGAACGAGAGATACCCCGATGCGACAGCAGAAGAAGTTGCTAGGGAAGAGGTCTGCATCATTTGTCGCGAGGAGATGGTCTCGATTCAGCCAGCCGCAGGGGCTCCTGAAGAAGGTGCTGCACAGCCGGCCGCGGGAACACAGCGTGTTCCAGAGCGTCTCCGCCCTAAAAAGCTTCCATGCGGTCATATATTGCACTTCTCGTGTTTGATGAGCTGGCTGGCCCGCCAGCAAAATTGTCCAACTTGTCGGCGCCCCGTGATTCTTACCGCCGCAGCTCGAGCTCGAGAAGCCGCTGCCGCCAATGCCAATAATGCTGGCAATGGTCATCCTGGCAGACCTGCTGGTAATCAAGCGCCGGGACAGCCCGGTGCTCAAGGAGACGGACTACCCAGGGCGCGCGTCTTCCAGTTCGGTCCTTTTCGATTTGGATTCGGTGCTGCACGCGGCGGGGATCTCTTCAACAACCTTCACCAGCAAATTCATCAAGGAAATGCTCCTCTGCAACCAGCAGCAGATGTCAATCCACAGGGAGCACGTCAAATTGGATTCGGGTTCGGATTTGGACGTCGTCCTCCGGTAGTCACACCTCAAGGTCTGCCTCAACAAGGCCACCCCCAGCAGGGCCAGCCTCAATTCGCGAACCCTTCTCTCGACGATACGGAAGCTCAATTGCAGCAGATTGAGCAACAAATTACTGAACAGATCAGGAGTGTGCGCCGTAATGCAGAACGCTTACGGCTTGTGCGGAGCGTTCAAAGGGACCTCCAACAAACACTACAGGAACTGTCTGGTCTGAATCCAGGAATGCCTTCATTAGCCACCCAAGCACCTGGCACGCTACCACAGGCTGGCGCTTTGGGGTCAAACCTGCGCCAATTCGTTGCTGGGCCCGAATCCTCGACACTTACATCCGGAGATAGTCGGCTTCCAGAGGGTCTTACCCTTCCACCTGGTTGGACACTCGTTCCCCTCGAACCAGCCGAGCAAGCTGGTCAGCATACACCGCAAGGTGCAAACCCCACGCCAACAGCGAACCCTGCGAATGTACACTCACCTCAGGCATCTCAGCCTCCCGTGACATCCGCGACGTCTACTCCCAATACAAATGATGACGCCGGGCCCAGAGAAAACACTGTTTCTCTACCTGATTCCGGCCCATCGGGCGCCGAGACTCAATCGGCGTCTTCTCCCTTACCTAACTGGGACGCGTCAACAGGATCGTTATCAGTCACCCAACGAGCAGACTCTCCATCCCAAGAATGGACAGATATACGGTCCGAGCAAGTACCAAACACGAGTCAACCTGTGATTCCAAGCTGGGGCAGCAGCCATACATCCACCAATGAAGCGTCCCACGAAAATAGCACATACTCCGATTCAGATTCAAAGGGCAAGGGTCGCGCAGCCACTGTGGAGGAAACAGATGAGACCACAAACTAAACTTATGGATATCATACCCGATTTGTATTTTTTATGGGTTCTTCCCCTGATTGCATCGTCTACAACTCTTGGATCAGCGTTGCATGGCGTTTTTTTTTGTCGAAGCAAAATATCATACCCGTTTTCTTCTTTCCTGCGTCCCATTTTTGATGTTTTTTTTGGGGGGGGGGATGGAATATCTCGTGGTACACTTTTTTATTGGGAATATTTATTGTAGATTTCTTGAATGATACTTGTCTGAATCAGATATCAGCTGGGCTTGAACGCGCTAAACTACGAAGATAGTACACTCGCGTACTTATATTACGCGTAGAAGTACTCAAAGAATTGTAAACAGAAACGTGACGTGGAATATGAAGTTCTTTTTGGTAATAGTCACAAGATGATGTATATATAGTACAGTTATTTCAGATAGGAGATTCTATCCACAATTCCCAGAGCTAAGTAAAAGCAAAATAAAGCAAAGTGATGATCCCATCCACTATGAAACGCCGTAGATAGAGTACATGCAATTAAGTTCGCAACAGCATCTTCAACAGGAAAGCAATATGAGAGCGAGCCGCTTTTTCAAATAATGTTGTACAAGAATGAAGGTCAAAGTAGACCGTTATGTTCATTCAGAGGTGCCGACAAATCTCAGGACGAATTCGTATACACCCAGCGTGATAATGGCGGAGGGAATGGAGCGAACCATATGAGGCGTCAATCCACCATATAATCCGGCCATACCCTCTTCCTTAGCGATGAGTCGGAAGCACTGGACCAAACCGGTGTATTTAGGACGACCATTTTCGAGAGGGGCCTGACGGAGACGGGTACGAATAACCTAAGGATGATAAAAAAAGTCGTTAACTGAGATATTCAAAGACTGCGAAACACAACGGATGTTTTGTTATAATTTCTTACCTCGTGCGGATAAGCAATCAAAGCAGCAGCAAATTTAGCAGAACCGGCCGCACCAGTCGTACTAATCCAGCTAGTAATCTCCCTTTGAGTCGGTGTATCTTTTCCATCGGGTGAAACAAGCGATTTTGCCAGAATACCCTTCAACCGCTCATACAGAACCAAGTGTAAAGCCGTCTCAGCCGCACCAAGATAACTCGCACTAAGACCCTTGTAAAGACCAGGAACACCTTCTTGACGAAGGACCTGACGAATACAATCAAGACTATTCTTATACCGACGATTTCCGGTACTTGTTTGAGCTTTATCGAGTTGCAACCGTGTCTTGACAAGCCAAATCGGATTTGTTGCAGTGGACGTAGCAATACCGGCGGAGATAGCGGCCTGCGCGTGAATGAGAGTTGAATCTTCGCCGCAACCGAGCATTTGAGCTCCGATGCGCTTGCAATTTCCATAGACATAAAATTTGATTGCGGTGGCCGGGACCACGCCGGCGAGACTGGGACCTAATCCACGGAAAAATGCTCGCCATCCCTCGGCACGATAGATATTGCTAATTATTCGAGTAGTTTTATGACTTGTGCGTTGATGACTTGATGGGTCGATGATTGGGGGTGTCGGAGATGATGCGGAGGAGGGTGCAGGGGGTCTTTGATAGAAATCAGATTGAAGACGTGTTCGAAGGACATCAAGAGGTGATGTTGCAATTGCAGTTGCGAACCCACCACTCCTAAAGAACCCCCCGAGTTAGTAAAAGGTTCGATTGTTGCACTTCATCTTGAGCTCCGGACTAAAAAAAAAAGTCGCCGCGTGGATGGCGACGGGGAATGTCGAAACTTACGCGCCGGCGAGTAGGTGAACCCAGGGATCATGGGATTTTTTAGGAGAGGCATGAGAGGCCTTGACCGGAATGGCCTCTTCAGCGGGCCGACCGTGAATTTTAGAAGATTGCATCGTAACGGCACATCTGGAGAAAATAAGATGGACGAGAAATTTCACGTTTGGATGTTGCGCCGCCGCAAGTTTTCGCGTGGTCACGTGAGATAACCAATCGGCGATCGCTGATACGCCAAATTTATACAGAATACATAGTAACAGTATGCAGTATAGAGTATACAATATTAGATAGATCATATTGGAGTATTTAGTATTTATTATATCTTTATCTTTATGTCAAATCTTCATGATAAATCTGAATTATTATTGGCAAAATAGTAGGGGTGAAAATCTTAAGAAACATATTGATCAAGTATAGCCGAGGTCTCGTATACATGACTAGCTCACTCCACCACGGCTTTTATAGACTTTCAGGCACCGACGAACATTTTCCACCCGTTAAAATCCGCCAATATTCAAACCTCATAAACTCGCAGATATAATACGGCTTAATTCTACTGATTCTAATGGGTGTGTACCAGTTGTCAATCAAATTTGAAAGGATTACACAATAACCTTGAACACATATATCCAGGCTACTCAGAGGTAAGAATGTCTTATACCGCTGCATTGAGCTCCCGTCTGACATAAAACAAGATCTACTGCCACATCTGTGGTGTCAGCTTCAATATCGCCCGACGCCGAAAACCCGGAGAACCGGATTTAGCTAGCTGGGACTACACTGGCAAACAAGATGACTACCCAGGGGTTGACGAGGTAGATATAGATACCTGTGCTCAAAATGGCTGTTTTGCAGCTATCAAATATCCCAAGGAAGACGACGACATTTTGAAAGACCCAGACTATATTCCTCGGGATGAAGGTCTCTACAGCGAGCCTGACGAATACGATTCAGAGCATGAGTCAGTGAATGCGATGAGTATTTCTGGTGATGATGAAGCGAACAGCGACTCTTACGATGATGATGGGGATGGGGATGAGCACTCTGAAGTCGATTCTTACTCAGACTGGTTGGCAAAAACCCTAGATCCGCAAAGCAGATTCCCTGGAGAACCGGTTGGGAGCTTTGGGTATTCAAATGAGCATTGTCGAGACGATCCAATATTTTCAATACAGCCAAGTATCCTGTCAGATGGACATGACCCTGAGGAATTGGAACATATTCCCAATCGGGCCTGCACAGAGGCAAATGCGTACTCGGGATTTGCGATATCACTCGATGAGATGAGAGGGTGTCGAACGGCTCAATGTTTGGTCCACAAAGGTGCTGTGCAGGATCAATCGGAGAATATTATTCCTCTCGAGGACTGGGAAGTATCTGGAAACTGGTTTCTGTCTGGATTATGTGATGGAATGCCTTCTCGCGATTGTAGCAGTCCATACGTTTGGCCTGCACAAGGTGGAGTTACCCAACCACGAGCCGAGAATGTCAATTTCGATGTAGGTTATCACTCTAAAAACTAATTCTATCATTCTTGGAGTCACCTTTGGGCTATATGTCGATTGGACTAACCGCAAATAGCCTGAATGGACAACTTCAGAGGACCTGGCCATGCCATTTCACCCTTGGTGCTTCGATATCTTCTGCCGCCAATCCAAAACTCGGTTTAATTGCATCAATATCCCAGGACTCATAAAGTGGCGCAATTCAGAGCTTTCCTTTGATGACTTCCACAGTTTCCCTCGATCTGCCGATGTCTTCGAAGGCCAGGATCAATTCTGGCATCACGCTCCAGGCAGAGAGTATCTGGTCGCCAATCCTCTTTACGTACCAGCTTTGCCGACCATCTTGCTAAGTGCAGCCAAAGAAAAAGAGGAATGGCATCAAAGGATAATTGAGAATCCAGAGCCTCCGAAATACCATCGCGCTTCGTCACTGGCTGTGCAAAATGATGTATTTGCTCTAATGCCGCCGGAGATATGCCTGCTGATAGTCAGTTACCTAAACGCTGGTGATCTTACAAACCTAAGATCAGCTTCAAAGGTGTTCACCAAACTTCCAAATAGTGTTTGGCAACGACTTGTTCGGGAAGAGATGCCTTGGCTATGGGAATCTCATTATGACGGTGGAGTTCATCATCCTTCCGTCTGGACAGCAGTAACAGCAAATGATCTGTTGTTACTCAAGGAAGAACGTAAGCGTTATTCAAAACGACTGCGAGAAGATTACACATCAACTAAAGAGGTTGTTGACTTTCTGCTTCCAATCTCCAAGGAAATGCGAAATCAGCTGATACTTCCGAAAGAAAGTACAAATTGGCACGCGGTTTACACGCAGATTAAGAAGAATTGGAGCAATCTCAAGGGTCTGAAAAATCGAAAGAGAATTTGGGAAGATGTTGAAGAAATTATGGCGCGGATTGAAAAATGTGAGGCGGAGTCGTGATTGATATGATGATCAAGAGCAACGTTGCGACATTAATGCACCCGGGAGCATAGAATCTAACACAACTTGAAATACAATGAACATTTTGTTACAGATAATACTCAGTATATCTTGCTAGCGTGCTTTATGATATCTACTAGCAAATCACCAAGTGCGATCGCAGATCGATCGGGAAGATGAACTGATATCTTACGTAGCTCTTCATAAGCAGGACTTCCGAGACCCCTTGCTAGAACTTGAAAGTCCAACTCTACACCAGACTGTTAGAGTACTGGAGCTAATGTCCGTTTCCGTCATGGATCTAGAGCACTTTAAACCTGAAATTTTAATTCGTCCCTTAAGTAAAGCACCATCAGAAGGAAATATTGGTTCATGACGTCAACTTGACCAGCCGGCCAGTATATCATCTTGCTTCCCTCCATTAACATTTACAAAAGAACAAAAAGCAATTCAAGCTTCTCAATCAAAACTCAACATTATACTTATCTCTCTACAACCGACATAATGGTCAAAGATAGCGAGACAGTCATTGAGTGAGTCAATCATGAAAAGAACATAACTCAACCTTGAGTTACGTTGGAACATCCATGTCAGCGCTAACATATACCAGAGAGTTCAATGAGCTCGTCAACATGACAGCAAATGAACTGAGAGATTGGCTGAAGGAGGAACAATCCCAGGAATCAGGCTGGCAAGGAGACTCAGGAGAGACAATTGGCCACGAGAGGTACGTACGCATCGTGATAACCCGACTACTAGCATGAACTTCTATTGGGGAAGATCAGCACTGACAATCTTTATATAAAAAGCGGCCGAAAAATCGTTGATATCCTTTCTCATAATCCGAACAAAGATCCGTCCAAATATAGTGACTCGGATATTGATCATATGCGCCGCGTGGTGGCTTATAATAAGCGTCATCTTGCTCAGGAAGAGAAGGCTAAGCAGGATACCAATAGCAAGAGTTACAAATCGTTGAAGAATTGGGGTCATGATCCTTTGAAAGCATAAATTCTGTTCTGTTAAGAACTGCTTCAAGGTTGACAAAGTCAAGATCAAGATATTCCCGGTCAAAAATTTAAGGCAATCTTTGATGCTGGGGGGGGGGAATTCGTCACAGTTTTTATACTGAAATGGAACAAATTTGAAAACAAAATCAAGTCATGATCCTGGGACACTATTTATTGAATTACATAGAGAGACTAGTTGTCAAAGTCGCTGATTTAGTATTTGGCCCCATACAGATCGTAGATCGTAGATCACCCCAGATCGTCATGGTGAGACCCCATCCATTGCTTGGCTTATTGCTAAACCGGGACATAATCGCATCTCCTTAGAAAGGCGAATCGTCTTCTTTTCCATTTAAATGCCCCTTGAAGTGAATATGCATTTTGTTTTTACAATCAATATGAAATCGTGTCTTGCATCGTCGTCGCTCTTCGTTGCACCCGCTCTCCGCAGTCTCGATGAAGACAAAAGGTTTTGAAGAATTGACTGATTTGACTCATTTACTTTTCTATCTTCAGTGAGTATAAATTTGGAATGAGATGTCTCGACAGAGTATCAGATGAAAAGAAACCGGGAAGAATGGGCCTGCGCTATTGATGAGATACTGCTCACAGGCCAATGGCTGGCATTTTGATATCCCCTCACTAGTGCTATAATGATTGGACCTGGTTATGTCCATTGATCTATCGTTGACTTGTAGTTACCCAGTATACTAGTAGTAAACTCCGACCTCATTCCAATGAGGAGAAGAAGAAGGTTCTTCTAGTAATATCTAACTATAGATTCTTTCTATGGTTCTACACTTAGGTGACAGTACTAACTATACTAACTATGACATACCCAATTCAGACACGGATGTCTGAATCCTATGCCATCACCGAGTATCACTGTATGAAAAGTGCAAACAGGAACAAATTAATTCATTATCGAATCAATTGATTGATGTTATTAGAAGCCCTTGCCAATCATATAGTTAGTCCATGTAAATACTAACTCGGTAATAGATTAGTAGCACTTTGGATCTCAAAATCCCACAATTTATAAATCTCAAGAATCTATCACAATGAATATCAGATCCTCTGTCAGTCCATAGTCAATTGTAACAATACACCAAATAATGTCGAGTGTATAGCAGAGTTTGTATAAAATGAGAGTCGTCATCATCAGGGGCGGTGCTCCGCGGCGATCCACCGCCGGCCGCTTTTCGACAATTTCAATTCGTCCACAACCTCCTTCGATGGTCCGCAATGGATCAATCCTGGCTAGACTTGACGCTTGATTGCACTTTAACAGGTCGATCAGTGGCGTATATCCTTACACCCTGTCTCATCCATCTTTTCAACGCTTCTTCTTGCAATTGTATCCTCTGCAATGAGACCGCCCTGTCGACTGCAATGATTTACCCCTGATCTACGTGTACGTTAACCATGTAATTCTTGAGCAGGGGCATCCCCAGAAGCTCATCCCTCTTTCTCACCCCTGTGCAAATGCCACATGCCATGGCATCCGACAGTTGACATCTTGTCGGACCAACGCAGCTAACCTTTGCCCTGTACGACAGACCAATTCTCCGCGTCTCACCCCCCGGTCCAACCAATCTCCTTCCATGATTCTCTCACGACGAGCGGTCCTCTTCCTCGGGTTCTGCTTCTTCACCTTCGTCTTACTCACGGCTCGCGCCTTGCGCCAACCCCACGGATGGGATAAGGTCCCGCAGGCCGTTGGCCTGGGAGAATATGTCACCTCTCATGGTTCCAGCGCCAGTACAAATTGGTCCATGGCATATAATATTAGTACAGGCCATATGAATACACGTCCATTCGTACCCGGACCAAACTTCATTCCCGGAATCCCCAAACCGCTCGGCGCGCAATATACGAAACGACTCGTCGTACCACGCACAACAGAGGAAGATGTCAGTTGGATAGAACAGGAATTACCGGACTGGCAAACGGCAATTTACGTCGCGAATGATCCTTCAGCACCCCTCCACCCACCGAAAAACAAGGGCCACGAGGTCATGATCTATCTCTCATATGTGATCGATTTTTACGACGAGCTTACGGACATTTCGGTATTCATACACGCACACCAAAATGCCTGGCATAACGATTTCCTATTTAACGGCGATACCGCAGAGACAGTGCGACGATTGAATTTAAACCGCGTCATCCGAGAAGGTTACATGAATCTCCGCTGCGGGTTGGGCCCTGGATGTCCGGATTGGATGCACCCTGGTGCAATTGAGCCCGATGAGTCAAAACAAGAGGAAATAATGCTTGCACGAGCCTGGAGTGAAATTTTCCCCGACGAGCCGGTCCCGTCGGTCCTGGCGCAGCCGTGCTGTGCTCAATTCGCTCTGTCAAAAGAGCGTATTCGGACAATTCCGCGTTCACGCTACATCTTCTATCGCGACTGGCTTCTTCAAACTACTTTAAGCGATTACATCGCCGGACGAATCTGGGAATATCTTTGGCAATACGTTTTCGCCGGTGAGCCGGTTCTTTGTCCAGACGAGAGCGTTTGTCTGTGTGATGGGTATGGATTCTGTTTTGGCGGTATGGCCGGGTTCGAAGCATTCAAGGCTGCACAGGCAGAACATGATGAGCTAGCTCAAGAAGTCGATAACTGGGTGTGGATGTCGCAGGATCTTGAGGAAACTAAGGATCTTGATGGTCATTTGGATGAAACTATGGACTTGAATATTCCACCTCCAGGCGGCAAATCTGAGAACGAAGATTCGTATGCTGCCAAAACGCGAGAGGTGGAAGCTATGCTTGAAAACGCCATTGCTCGCGGTGACAACCCAAGACTTCGTGCTGAAGAAGTAGGTCGGCCCTGGAAGGAGGGCGATGGTTTCTAGAGTCTGAGCGGTGTGAAGTTTCTATAACACGACATCATCATCTTTCTTTCTATCTACATCGTTTCTTCTTGTATTTCTCGTTGGAGTTAGAAGGTTTCATTGGCCAGTTCACAATTAGAGAGGCCTGGATTTTTGTCTACAGCTTTTCTTTCATCTAGGATTATCTACTGAGGTTATAGTAGTACAGCGATTTTGATATCTCAAGTTCTTTCTCCACAGTTGTATGTTTAACAACACTTTTCTTTGGAATTCTCATTCAAGCGAGTTGGCGAGCATACTATTGAATAAAGACCACATAAGTCACCGAAGAACTAGAGGATTTCACAGGAGTGTTGATGTAGAAATGTACAAATCAATGGTCCCCGCTAGCAAATAAAGTTATGGGCTTCAATACTACACCAATGTAGTAGATCACCATCATCCCTCTCTCTCTCTCTCTCTCTTTCATAATGATATCAAAGCTGCTTAGGTATTATAACATGCCATCTTTCAATGTTCACCTTAAGTGTCATATTATCCTCGAATTGAACATCCCTTACAATCCACCGTTCTTGACGTTCGAGAAAGGGCATGTAGCCACACCTCTCGCTTTCATAACCTCAATATCAGTTTGCATCTCCTCAATCCCTTTACCCTTCTGAGGTTCAGGCCCAATAGTCATCAAATCGTATCCTTGTGGATGATAGCGATCCCCGCGCGAGCCAGGGACTTTACCTCCAAATCCTCTAACTAGCCACGAACTAGGCCCCCATTTGGACCAAAATGTCGGCTTCATATACCACGGTTGAAGCCCTTTTCTCCCAAAGTTATATAGTTTGGTGTCAGGGCTTGGTTTCTCATCGACTAATTTGACTGCGGCCGTTTCAGGACGTGGTAGTGCGAGGTATCGAAGGGATAGTTTTCGTATATTTCGTATAAGAGAGAGTACTAGGGCAAAAGCCAGATTTGGAGATTCGAGGCTGTAGCAATGTATAAGTACTAATTATAAAGGATACACGATTTGGATAGACCGTTTTTTGAGTCAATAGGGGAACGTTAGAAGTACTCACCAAAGACTAGCCCTCATCACATCGTCCAAATCAGCACCCAACATCTGTCGCACAAGACTTCTCGCAAAGCTTGGTAGTGATGATAATGCTGAATCAACATATACCCTCACATATTGATCACCAGTTACCGTTGGCTTTGCCACTTCTTCTTCATATCGAATTGTCCATTCTTTCAACTCCAGAGCAAAATGCAAGCCGTCTTTCCAACCTGCTGTATTTGAAGGAAGTGGATCAAAAAGAATACCCATGTCTTCACCTAGATTTTTGTGAAAGATTCCAACCGCACATCTCTCGACGTCGGTAAGGTCGCGCCATTCTTCTCTTTCGATTACATTGAGGATCTCCGCGAGGCCGTCGCCTAGGGTATGAAGGAGATCTTTGTCCGTGATTTTGTTCGCTCGTCGATATCGGTCATGTCTAGTAGGATTGAAAGTTAGTAAACAAATTATTCAATTATAATTATGTTGGTTGCATAGGACATCGAAAGCTGGATCAATTTAGCAATGCCGTTTACGTACAAGTAATTCATTCTCGCAACAGCTCTCATGTACCGATCGGAGTCTCGAGGCTGGGATTGAGATTCACGTAGAAGAATCTCTGTATCAACGGCACGTTTTCCAGAATTCCGTTTATTGTTCTGACCAGTAACTGCGAAAAGCTTAGACATGGTTGGAATACCACCAGCCTAATTCGAATGTACCGTATTAGCTACGCCCATGAAAGATTGAGAGTTCGATTTCACCTTGAGTAAAGCCATCTTCCGAGCTTTGGAAAAGGCATATGGGAATTCAAGTTCCTGCAGCTCAGTCATGATAGAGTAAGCTTCTTTGACAGTCATGCTTGACAAGTCTCTCTTGCCGGGTCCAAATGGAGACTCGATTTTTGCTCTGCGGCGGTATCGGAATTTTCTAACGACCACCATATAGCTGATAGACGTAACTATCAGGGCTATACAGATGGCCTTCCATTGGTATCCAGGTAAAACCATACTTTCAAACATGTTGCCGGTATTAGTCTCTTGACTTCGTTAGCATTGAGATTGAGCTGAAGCAAAACCCCTGATTTCCTCATGAAATAATATGTTCTCGACATACATAGAACCAGTCATCTAGTTGATTTTGTCCGTCACTCAATCCTTTAAATAAGTCGATGAGCCTTCAAAAAATTATTCAAAAATTGTGGGTGGTACCATTTATGTATTGCCTTGGGTCTTGACCCAACAAAAGCAAGCACAATTATGCAATTATGAATTACTGGTCAATCATTAACTCCAAAAAATTCTGGTTTTGAGCATCATATGTCAAACTGTACTATGTAAAAGAATGTTGAATGGGGATAATATAATCAAGGCTCACCGGGGGTGGGTCTCTTGACTCGGCGATTACAATATCTCTCTTCAAATGTACTGACACCCTAGGATGAGCTAGATATTACAGAAATATTATATTTTGATTATACTAGCAGGAGGAAAGATTAGAATATTCAAACATTCACCTATTTGGTCAATTTTCGTAGACTCGGGCGCATGATTCGGACTTTGTCAAATCGCGAGTCGAATTGTACTCGAAAGAGGCGAGTTCGATGTTCAATTATGTTCAGCCGAGGTCCCTAATCCCCAACAAAAGAAGTAGTATTATCAAGCTAGAATGAAATTTCCATCCTCATTTTTGAATTTTCCGGTGTTTTATCATGCACTGGGAACAACGTCTTGGGCGTGTGGTTGTTGCCATGTTCAAAGCTGTTTATAAAAAATGACGATGCAGGACTCAGCTGAATGTAGTTGGCGATGTATAGAACATTCCTTCATGGAATTCTCCTTCGTGAAATGCTCTTATTGAAGGAAAATAACCTCTAATTTATATTAGCAATATAATCACGTCTATGAGCTTGAAGCACTCATCCACGCTCTATTTAGGATTAAACACGATAAATTTGACACTCCTTGAATCTCTTCAATGCCAATTCTGCTTTCTCCTGTCGTAATAATAAAGCTGCTACTCTGGTCTGTACATGGGACATTATGTATATTTAGAACGAATTCTTGCCTAATAGAGCTATCCAAATTACATCCGAGATCTCGTCTCAAACCCACTTGAGAAGACAGAAGTCTTGATATCCGGAGGTGACTTCAAGATTCCTGCCAATGCCTTGCTGAACCCCTTAAAAGCTTCTGACTGGACATGGATTTTCAATGCTTCCTCGTTCGCGTATCTTCGCCTTCGATGTTAGAGCTATTGTGTCGGAATTATGTACAGGATTCACTCACTTTTCGATAATAACCAACTGATTCTGTCCCTTTGGTTGAACAGAGTAATAGAGTAGTGTTTCTGGCTCGTGGGTCTGAATATGCTGAGAGAACTTGTCGAATGCCTCAATCAACTATCATTTATCATTTGATTAGCAAACCTCGTGGAGCGATTGAGAAATTGCTTCTTTTGGCATACTTGACCAATGTTTTCCTCGTCAGTAACGAGTGTAACGATGTTGTGAATAGGATCGGAAGACATGGTGGAGAGTTCAATGGATGTAGATTGACAGAAAAAACGGTCTGCCTTGGTCGCGAGAGCCTTAAAATTCCAAGGGTAGAATCTTATCAAGCTCAAGTTTTATAGCAGAGCACAGTAATTAGCCTCGGTAAATAAATGAAAGAAGGATTCCCCAGTGAAAGTTCTTGTACCTTTCAAAAAAGAAACCTTGTGGTAGGACTAGGCTTGGATATTGTAATCCTTGATAGGGTCTATGGAATGTTTCAGTGTTTCCATGATACCTCGTTTTTGCCACGTAGATATCGCATTGAATCTGAGGCCATAGGAAAGGCACCTTCTAATTGACCGAGGCTACTGAGCAGCAAACCATAATCAACAATTTCGGATCTGCATGATATTGTAATATTTAACTTAGAACTTCCCAGAGGCCGCCATCGGGAGAGAGAAGACTCGAACGATGCAGGTGCCTCGGCCTTTCAGCAATCCGAGAAAGGGAAAGTAGCATAAACAGACCTTAAAAATGCAGACCTTACTTTTATCTTTCTGAGGACTCAAATATTCTCTTGCAAAGGTCTGCAACATCTAGGCGCAAACATGCCGAACTCACGCCTCGAATTCGAAGTCATTATTATCGGGGCTGGTATTTCAGGCCTGAACACTGCCTATCGCCTCCAGAACCAGTTCCCTGATCTGAAATATACAATACTAGAGGCAAGGACATCCCTAGGAGGAACTTGGGATCTTTTTCGCTATCCGGGCATCAGATCTGACTCAGACCTGTTCACGTTCGGCTTCTCCTGGCATCCATGGACCGCTTCAAATCCGATTGCAGAAGCATCCGCCATCAAAGAATACCTGAGAAACGCAATTTCCAAACATGGCATTACAGAGAGAATTCTCTATGAACACAACGTCGATACTGTACGCTGGTCACGAGCCGAGAATATGTGGTACATCGATACAATCCACCTCGGCGAACCGAAGACATTCAAGTCCTGCTTCATTGTATTTGGCACCGGATACTATGACTACAAGGAGCCCTTGAGAACTGAGATTCCAGGTTTGGATAGCTTTAAAGGCTCACTGATTCATCCTCAATTCTGGCCCGAAGACTTGGATTACAGGGACAAAAGAGTCGTTGTTATTGGTAGCGGCGCAACCGCTATAACCGTCGTCCCGAAACTCGCAGAAGACGCCAGCGAAGTGACAATGCTTCAACGAAGTCCTTCATATATCCTGTCTTTACCTAATCGGAGGATTCGAAAGAGTTGGCTCGCGCACCTGATTCCCACTGCGATATCGGCAAAGATAAATCGTATACTGAAACTCATCAGTTCACGACTGTTCTTTCTCTTCTGTCGCACATTTCCCAACTCAGCTCGGCGGATGATTCGTCGCGCTACAATACGAAAACTTCCAGAACACATTTCATACGATGTGCATTTCAATCCTAAATACAAACCCTGGGATCAACGACTCTGCGTCTGCCCTGATGGTGATTTCTTTAAAAGTCTTCACAAGGGGAACGTGCAAATCAAAACGGACACTATCAAACAAATCTCAGCTTCGGGTATTGAATTGACCTCTGGAGAATTCTTGCACGCTGATATTATTGTTGCGGCTACCGGTCTCAAGATTCAATTTGCCGGTGGCATTCGCATACTCATCGACAGCGAAAGATTTTATCTTAATGAGAAATTCATGTGGAAAGGAATGATGATGCAGGATCTTCCCAACGCAGCGTTAGTCATCGGATATACGAATAATTCATGGACCCTGGGTGCTGATGTGACTGGTATACTTTTATGCCGTCTCTTGAAGTACCTCAAGAAGAGAAACGGCGCAGCTATCATCCCACGCGTACCGAAATCGATGCATTTGGAACAACGGCGGATGTTGGAGCTGAGTTCGACTTACATTTCCAAAGCGGAAGATGAACTACCTAGAACCGCGCACGCATGGCCATGGCAACCGAGAAATAACTATCTCCTTGATATTATTCATGCTATGTACGGACGGGTCGATGAAGCATTGGAGGTTGTTGGTTAAGCTCTGTATATCTTCAATAGCCAATAGCCCAAAAATTCGTATAATTCATTCTCCAACTTGAAAGAACGAGCCAGTTATCATTGCGCGAAACCTGACTTTAGATGCAAAATTCCTTTCTTCATGCAATACAACAGAATTCGTAGTCGATGATGATATCATTCTACCAAGTAGGTCGAGAACTTTGCAGGTATGTCTAGACATGATGATCTGGGCTCTAGTAATTTCATTCAATTTTCTCTGTGCTCTTTCTGTTATCCACGAAGAAGAGCAGTACTACTGCATTCTGGTTGAATGATAAGAGGTCATTACGGTATCGAGCGGGACTTGAGGGTATACCTCGGATGGCACCACGGACACGTTTTGAGGGCTATTGTAGAGTGTATAAAGTTGGTATAAATGGGCAATAGAGAGATAATTCTTATGTAGAGAATTTATGCACTACGTCAATGGAAATATACCATGAACCTCGTAGAGTCAATTCGGACAATTGGTGACTTTTTGGATACAGGATTATCACAACGGTTCATTCATATTCAAAATTTCAAATAGATAGTCAATTGTAACAACAGTCTTAGAATGGGGTTGGAAGAATGAAAAATTCCAATTACCAGTGCAGAGTTAGAATGTTGAGGAAATGAAATGTTGGGTGTTGAATTGCTGCTTTTACTGATTAGATAAACGGAGTATAATTTTGCATGTGACACAATTTTCGACGACTTCGATTATTACTTCTAGAACAGCATAATGAAGTCGAATTCGCAGGACAAACGCAAATCTGATGGGAAACAGCACGCCACTGGCAAGTCGCTAAATGAGAAGACTCAACCAATTCAATCCACATCACCCCCAGAGATGAAGCTCACTCGATCAAAACGGGCCGGACGCCCTCGTCTAGACGGAAGTGGCAACGCCATTCTATCTGACAGTCGTCGCAGTCAAATCCGTCGCGCACAGCGCACATACCGAGAGAAGAAGCAGGCTGCTTTTCAAAAATCAATCATCCAGGCTGAACAGCTTCGAGAGAGAATGCGTACTACTATTCAACATGTCACCGACCTATCCGAAGTCGCCAAAGAGGCACAACTGCATGTCTCACATCCGGATATCTATGAACGTCTAAAGCTCCTTGAAGAAATAGTAGCGGGCGGCGATGATATCGTGCGTCCTGGCCCCGTTATTGAGCCATCTCCGAATGAGTCTGAAAGCCAAGTCCAACTGCTCAGCATGAATGATCAAATACCCGTGCAATATGCACTTCCTCCCTCTCTACCAACTCAAAATCATACATTTTCATTTCAGGAAATTGAGTTCGCTCGTAGGTTACAGCGATACTGTCTTGAGTATACATATCGTCTTTTCACAGATCCCAATTCCGATCCGCGTGAAAATCACCGCGTGTTTCGACTGTTCCCCTGTGCGAGAGATCGATGTAAGACTCAACCGCGTTTCCGGCAGATATTGCAAGGGAGCAATTCAGACCCTCTTGAGATTCTCAGTCTACCGTTTTACAGCATTGGTGGCGCGGGCACGCATTTTCCGGATCTTGATGGGGAAGGAAATGCGATATACCCGGTGAACAGTCGGCCACCACGGCGGATTCTAGGGATATTACCGTGGTCGGATTTTGATTTGGAAGGGGACGGGGCCCTAGATACCTATGGGCTTGGAGGGGAGTGGTTTGATAGCCGCGACGTGGAGGGTTATCTCAGGCATCACGGAGTAGATACCAAGAGTGGTCTGTTTCCTATGGTGTACAGGCCGGGTTTAGCAGCAGGTGGTGGTAAAAGCCAGCTGTGTACTGTGGACATTGAGGCTTTCTTTTCACGTGAGTATTCGATTATATCATGACTGTGTTGATCTATAAACTAATCTCTCCAGGCCTCCTCCCTGGACTCATCATACTCGGCCGTGCACCTGGGTTCAGGAAGACAGATGTTAGGCGTGCGTTGCAAGCATCGATAAAAATGGTCGATCATCCATGATCAAGGATGGACCCTTAGATCGTGTATTGAATTTACCTCGGAACCGACGGTTGATTACAATATTATGGGATCACAATATAATCTCCACCGAGTTGACTGATTATAAAGTCTGGAGCTGATACCTGCATGGTTTATCATAATTTATGATACCAGAACCATCTTCAGTATGATCTCCCTCAAAGAACAAATTGCTGTTCAGCAAATCAGCACGGATTGCTACGAATCTGTCGTCCCTCCCATCCGCATGGGCGATCTAGCCGACTGGGCTTATGGCGGCAACGTACTAGCCATCGCGGTCAGTGCGGCCTATTCAACTGTCACAGATGGTCATCACTTATATTCCATCAATGGCTATTTCGTGCGGCCGGCCAGCCGATCCAAGAAACTCATCTGTCGCGTCGAGCGCATCCGCGACACACGAACCTTCATAACAAGACATCTCCGCGTGTTTCAAGGCGATTCCGAACACTTATGTTTAATCGCCACAGCTGATTTCCACATCGACGAACCAGTTGATATGGTGAAATATTCCGCTCATCCGCAAGTTCCCATCCCGTCTTCTCCAGCAGAAGAAATGGCGAGAGAGCAAACACAAGAACCGGGATTATACAAAGTCCTTGACAAGTTTTTCGAGGTCCATCCACATTCTCCCAAAATTGGTGGGAAGAACACATCTGCTATCATCTCCGCTGACCGGTTTCGAGTAAACGAGTCTCTGTATACCGAGGCTGAGTGCATGTCTGCTCTTGCGTTCTGTATGGATCGTGGACTAGCGTATATTCCAGCCAATCATTCGGGTTACACTTTGGATAAAGCTAGTGCCTGCGCGACTCTCGACTTTGCACTTCGTTTCTTAACCCATGAGATTAATGTGCAGGATTGGCATGTTAGCGAGAGACAGACTTGTGGTGCGAGGAATGCGAGGGCGCTTAGTGAAGGACGGGTTTTCAATGCGGACGGGAAATTGCTGGCGAGTATGACCCAGAAGACCATCCTCAGACCCAAGACTGCGGAATCGAGGATTTGATGGTTTTGTATACTTAGATTTGTTAGGTTCATGGCTATTTTTTCTAAGATATAGATCACCGAGCAATTTATTATACATTTACAATTCAGTTAATTGCATACAAGGAGTTGGGACTCAAAATTATAGATGTTTCGAATGATTCAATAAATCCCAAAGGGTATTGGAAATAGTCATGTAATTCAACACTATTAGGCCATTGCGAGTGATAATCTTAGATGTAAAATGACGGGCGATGTCTAACTAGTCAGTAGCAATGAGAGAGAGTATAATGTTGCGCGTGTTGTTTGGAATGGATATTTCCTAATTGGTATGTCCCAAAGCAGACGCATCACGTGTACTCTGAGTATCACATGACACAGTGTCCCAATCCACGTGACTTCTTAGTTTGCACTGTCTGTCGTTCCTTCAAACCAACCAAACATCCAAACCGTCGTCGCGTTGCTTTCTTATCGCCGGAGTTCCTTGAGCTCCAAGCTACATCGCTTCAATATTCAACACGATTGACCACCCCTCTCGGGGCGTGGCTTCGGGGTGATAATAGTGACTCGTCCCCAGCTTGTCTCCTTCTTTCCTCACCAAATCCTTCGCCGCTTGTATCATCTATCGTCTGTTTTGGCCAAGACATTTGCGCCGCGATCTATTCGGAGCTTGGCTTTACAAAATACGAATAGAATTTGCGGTGAACGAGTTGAATAACACCTAAAGCGCATATACCCGGAGTAAACTACGCGCTCCAAACCCCGAAATTTGACTTAGTGATTTTGCAACATACCAACACCGAGCATATCGTTACCTCGGTCTTCTCTGATCTCCCGCCATGTCTAACTCTACCTCCGAATACAAACATAATCCTACATCAACCGTGAACATGCCTGCGCAATCGGCCAATATCAACGTCGACCCCAGCAGCGCTTACACGCCGAACGACAACCAGCTAGCGGGCTTGGTGGAAGCAGCCACTGCTGCTGCAGACCATGATGTCAGCGAATGGACAGCTGCAGCAACAATGGCTGCTACCGCAGATGCAGCTTCAAATCAACTTGATGGGTATGCCGCAGATATTCATCTCGGCGACGACACGTTTAGTGACACACATTTTGGCTCCGGAATGGGCGGCGGAAGACACTTAAGAGTACCAAATGACCATTCGCAATCGGCCGGGCTCAGCCGTACTGTTTCCAAGAAAAGAAAAAGAAACGACGATAATCTGGATCCTCAGCTAGCAGGAGCTGGCTTCAGTGGCTCGCAGCAAAACTATCAACACCAACCTACCCAACATGGACATCCTGGCGATAACCTGAACATTCGACCTGTGCCTTCACAGTCACTGTCTGATGCGCGTGCTGTTGGCGTCCATTCTGCCGCTGCTCTTTTCCGTCAACCGTCAAGCAACAAAAAGCAGACTAGGCCACCAATGTCGAAATTGTTTTCGTCCCTTGAACTGTCACCGGAGAACTTTCTACATCTCCAAGCCGCAGCCAAGGGATATATGCTGGATGAGAATCACCCTGAGCGGCGTGACTGCGTCGGGCAAAGGGGCAAAGGAGACACTGAAATGGTTAAGCTGCGACTCTGGAATTGCGCAAGAGCTTTTCTGGACAGCGAGGGTAATGGAGAGCGACTCTTTGGTGAAAATGTTGTCAACGAGGGCATGGGACCAAGAACTTACATCTGGCCTCGCGATTCTCAGAAGATCATCTCGCTAGTAATCCCTTTACTCCGAAGAATGGTGACGAACGAACGACAACGGCAGTATGCAATCGAAACCCGCAAAGGAGGTGGCTCTGATGATCGTCGCCGACGAAAAACCAACGAAAGCTTCCCTGAGATGGGTGGTCCACGATATTCCCCCGAACAACAGCTTCAGTTACATAGTCAGGACCATCGTGCAGATAGTCTCAGTCATTCGATGCCTCCACCTCCTCCACTCCCAGTATCACAGCCTCCTCCTATGGATGCTGAGCAGCCATTGGAAATTGGACTGACAGATCTATTGATGGACGGGTATAATGTGGATTGGAATGAAATGGCCAGGTCTTATGATCTATACAATCAGAACTACGAGTTGGATAACCTGTGGTCCCTCTCGGGCCTCCAACAACCCGATTGGCGTGGCTTAGTTGCTGCTGTTGATAGCCATTACTATGTTGTTCACAATGGTAACTACGAGTGCCCGGCTATATGCGAAGATGAAAACATCAATCGCATCGTTCACTCGAACACTGCGTCGGGTCTACCGTGGCGTATTGGAGGAGGTCGCAATCTGTCAGCAAAGGATGAATTGTAAGTTCCATGAAGCCCGTAACTATATCATGTTCATAACTGACACGCAGAAACAGTGCTTCCAGCATTACGCGTGATGTATCAAGGATCATTCGAGAAAACATTGCCTCACGAGAAGGCGCCCATCATCCCACTCAAGGGCAAGACACTGATTTTCACACGCAACCTCAACAAAATACAACCACCTCTACAAATAATGTCTCCGCACAGACACAAACTTATATTCGGATCAATATCCTTCAACAAGGCAAACGCATTCTACCTCGTTTGGACATTCTAGCTGGCCAGTGTCCGGACGTTGAGACCGTTAAACAGGCGATTATCCGCCGCTATCCGAACCTGAATGGATCAAACCCTTTAGAGCATAATCCTCAGCAAACTCGAGAATCTCCTGCACTGTGGAAAGTCAAGGCCTGGTTACCGCAAGGTTTAACTCCTATTCAGGTTGATAAGGATTGGAATATTGCTCTTCTCACAGCTTACACCACCGAATGGATGGATGGAGATTTGAAAGTCCTGGTGGAAATTGATGGAAATTCCCAGGCTTAAGGCTTTTCCTGATCTGAATCAAGTATATTTTGGCGATATTGCCTGAATACCCAATCTTCTCTTCATGAATGTGTATTTACGACTACTCTTTTTATTGATACCTCAATCAAACGATCTAAAATTGTTTCTTAACAACCCATTATCTTGATCAAATTGTATCCTACCGATAGTATCGGATCTAGTCTCGTCAGATGTAGATATCATCCTATATAATAATCATATTCTATGCAAGAAAATAAGGACACAAAAAGGAACAAGAGGAACAAAGCCCATTCTCATAGTACAAATCAGCGGTATAAACAAGCAAGAAAAACCAGGAATGCACATCATGGAACCAGTCATATGAAATCCGGTCAAACCCAAAGAAGACAAAAGGCAAGAAAAAAAAATGTACTCCGCGCTATACACAAATAATCCAAAGCCAGCTGGACAAAAGTGAAATGACACCCGGTCATTTCTCAATCATTTATTATGTAGGAACAATGTCCGTAATGAGTCCCAGTGATCCGAATCCGCGTAACTAATCAACAATCGTTAGTATAAGAAAAAGCTTCCTCTGCTAGGTATATCATCAGGCAAGACATACATGTACACCATACTACTCCGCAGACTCGAAGCAAGGGTATCCGGGTACCAGCGGAAGATATACATGACAGAAGCCCAGGTCATACTGGCGAAAACAGGCCAGGCATTATCAGTCATCTTTGTTCGAGCTTCGGGCGTAATGAGAGAAGAAAGAGGGTGAATATTCGGTTGAATGGCGATTTTAGCGAGAGCGAGCATCACACGCGCGAAAACGTAGATCACGATCTAAAACATTATACTCTTTAGCTTCAACTCTCTCATACAAAAAGAGCATATGCCAAAAAGAAGAATGGTTTGCGAGAACATACCTGTTGGCTAATACTTCCACGCTGCCGACCAAAAACCGCATAACCACCCAATAATCCAGCAAAGAAACTATCATAACGACCCTCTTTACCAACATCCGCCGGATGAATATTTCGCAGAACAATCATGGAAAGTTTGTAAATAACCGCGAAAGTAGCAAGGTTCCGCGCATGTAGACGTGTAGCATTTAAAACGAGCTTAATCTTTTGTCGGAAGCTATGGGGGAGTTAAGTTAGCGGGTTTCGCTCCGAGGGAAAAGTGGAATTGATTCTCGGTAGATGCCGAGGTCGAAGTGTTGTCAGACAGAGAGAGAGAGGGGGGGGGAATAGCAATTCAACTTACGTTCCCGATCGAAAGAGTAAAATCATACTATATTATATCTCATATTAGTTTCCGACGATTGTATAGTATTCGGGAGTTGAGAGCTTTGAACTCCTCGACGAAAAAGAAGGAACATACACCAATGCATGCGGGAAGCGCACTTTTGATCCGTAGACGATACCATTGCGCGCGCCTTTGAAGAGGGAGAGGAGGGGTTGGAATTCGGGTTTTAGGACGAGTTCGTCCAGACGGGACTATATTAATGTCTGTATTAGCCATGCTGTACTTGACTTGTCTGCTGTAACTTGTTATGTGCTGCGGAACTACTCACCAAAAGCGCATCCATGGCGCGAAAGGACCTCGGTTAGAGGTCGTCCTTGCACGAAGAAGTCTATGGGGTAATAGAATCACCGAGTTGACTTGGTGAATAGATTCAAGTTCAAAGGAGCATCATGCGAAGGTTGAAGTGAATAGCAAGAATGTCTGGGGGAGAGAGGGGAACGGCAGTTTGCGTCGGAAGTCTGGAGAAACGACCGAGGCATGTGAGAGCCGACGGCCTACGTCAGGTCACGTGTACAGTATATATCAGATATGATTAAGAGTTAGAGAGTAATATAGTAATATACGATGGTCTAGAAGTAATGGGAATGTTAATATAGTCATTGATATTTCTAAATAAACAGTTTTGGGAAGCAGCGCTTCTATACTTTTCCATGCCATACATGATCATCCTGCAGACAGGCCTCAAAAAGCACAAAAATCCCGAGCCGGTCCAAAACGCCGTTGAAAATAGATACGCAACAATGCAAGTAGATCCAATCCAACAATCTTACTCGGTCCTAGCTCGCTTGTGACCCTCATCATCCGAGATATCATCAACTTCCATCATATCCTCATCCTCATCATCATCATCCGACTCCACACCCGCCCGACGCTTAAGACCCTTCATCTTGCGAGTCTGAAGACCCTTGAGATCTTGCTTGCCCAAATGCACACGACCAACCTTGTCACCAATCGAGTCCATGCTAATATTCTTCTTCGTCTTGATCTCCTCATTAGGACGCTTGCCCTGCTTCATGGCAGCCTTCATAGCTTCGGGGGTAGCAGCACGCATACGGCCAACCTTGAAGTCAAACTTAGGACCAATCTCCTGGAGTTCCACACGAGGAAGTTTGTGACCACTACGCTTGGTAATAACCTTGTACCAGCGCAGATGGACAACAGGCGAGAGGTTATCACGAGGTTCCTCAGCACCAACCATCAAAACATATTGCAGACCCTCAACATCAATAGCATTCGTCTCCTCACCCTTGAACATATCAAGGAAGAAAGTCTTAAGCATAGCATGCGATGAAGAAGTGGGGTCTTCAAACGGAGTTCCAGCAAAAAGCATCATGGGTCGCAATCCCAATCCAACATGCATAGTAAGCTCATTGATAGGAGGAATAGCGTTGTCACCGACAGCAGGAAGAAGAAGAAGTTCACACATATCAAGCAATGATGAGTTGAAAATTCGAGCAAGAGTCACGCAGTTAGGACGCTTCTTGTTGCTACTACCAAATACAACCAAACCGCACTCGTTCTTGTTGGCCAAAAATTCCACGCTCTCGGCATTCTCGAATGGGTGGATATTCTCATTCTTCTTGTGGAATAGAACAGAGTGAGGCTTTGTGAGGGAGTGGAAGGTCTTCAGCACGGTGTCTAGTGCTTGGGGACATTTTGTACCGTGTAGAATTAGCGTCTTCTTCGGGGGCTCGATGAGTTGAGGCTCTCGCGCCTTGAGAATGCGCGCGGTGCGGGGATTCTTGGCTTTGCTGCAGAAACTTTGTTAGAAATATAGTATGCATTCGGTTATCGGCTCTTACTCACACTTCACGCAACATTGTGGTATGAATGGAAGGGGATGGTTTTTCTTGCGAAGAGACTCGGAGTAAAAAACGCAGAAAACTTTTGGGCCGGTCTTGGCGCTCTTATCGATAAGCGCGACCGGGGCGCTCTGCCTGAGGCAGAAACATCATACACTTCAGGCATCTACAAAACGGGCAATATTCTTTATTGATTCATGATTTTTTGGCGGAAGTGCAGGAAATAATTGAACAAGATGGAATGTATTGAAATTTTATTTATATTGCATTTTCGGGTACAATTAGCCACGAATTTTTACTCCAGACGAAGCTTCTCAAACTCCTTGATCTGCTCTTCGAAACGAGCAACCTCACTCTCAGCATCGCGGAGACGCTTCTCCTCAGCAGCACGAACCTCAGCCTTGACCTTCTCCTTCCAGCCGGGGCCGTTGATGATGCCCTGTGATCGTTGAACGGACTGCTGAGCCTTCTCAAGACCAGCCTTGGCCTTCTCTTCTTGCTCCAGAGCAACCTCCTTGGAGACACGGAGGTAGACAGCGGCCTCAGCACCGACACCGGCAACAACGCAGCCAGAGGGAGGGGTCTTGTTGTCGGGACCCAGGTGGGACAGCTCACCCAGGTTCTTACCGCCCAGGGACTTGATGCTGGACATCTGCTCGGTGACGGTCTTCTCGCTGGTTGCGTCGTAGGTCTGGATGATGATGTCGCCCTTGGTCTTGACATCGTACTGTGCGAGGATGGAACGGATAGCCTTGGAGGTGTTCAGAACGAGCTCATATGCTGTCTCGGCGGTAGGGTCGTGGAACTCCTCCTTGAACTCGGGGAACCTGGCAGTCATGATTGAGATGGTCTTGTCATCAGGACGACGGGGCAGACGCTGCCACAGATGCTCGGTGACGAAAGGCATGATAGGGTGAATCAGAGTCAAAGCTCCGTCGAGAGCGGTGTAAAGGGTCTGCTTAGCAGACTCCTTAGTCTCGGCAGAAGCGTCCTCGGCCAAGAGGAACTTGGAGTTCTCGATGAAGACGTCACACAGCTGGCCGTACCAGTACTGGTAGGTGATGATCGCGACATTGTTGAATTCACGGGCCTCGAGGGACTCGTTGACCTCCTTGGCGGCGACGTTGAGCTTGTGCAGAATCCAGCGCTCCGACAAGGACTCATTGCCAGTCTTAGTAGCAGAGGCTTGGGGCTTGAAGTCTTCACCCAACTTGCCAAGAACGAACTTGGTAGCCTGGTAGATCTTGTTACAGAAGCGACGGTATCCGTGGATGACCTGGATATCGAACGCAATATCACCACCTAGAAAAATTGTTAGACATATAGAGCTAGAATGATGGGGCTAATATCACATACCACCGGTGGTATATGATACAAGGGCGAAACGCAGAGCATCAGCACCGCACTCAGGAATACCCTTAGGGAAAGCCTTCTTTTGGTACTTGGTAGCCGCGGCGATCTCCTTGTCAGCCAGGTTACCAACCAAAAGCTTGTCGTGAAGAGCCTGCAGAGGGATACCCTCCATAACATCAAGAGGATCAACGACGTTACCCAGGGACTTGGACATCTTACGGCCCTCGGAGTCACGAATGAGGGAGTGGCAGTAGACCTCCTTGAAAGGAACCTGTCCGGTCAGTTTGATACCAAGCATGATCATACGGGCAACCCAGAAGAAGAGAATGTCCCAACCAGTCTCCAGGACGGAAGTAGGATACAGGTTCTCAAAGTCGTGAGTCTTCTTGGGCCATCCCAGAGTGGAGAATGGCCAAAGGCCAGAAGAGAACCAGGTGTCAAGCACATCAGGATCACGGACAAGAGAGAAGGTCTTGCCGGGGAACTTGGCCTCGGCCTTAGCGCGAGCATCCTCTTCAGTGCGGCCAGTAACCCAGTAGTCACCATCGCTATCCGAGTTCTCCTCACCATCGATCTTGACAAAGTAGGCGGGAGCCTGGTGACCCCACCATAGCTGACGAGACAGACACCAGTCATTGATGTTGTGCATCCAGCGGTAGTAGCTCTTCTCAGCGCTCTCAGGGCGAATGACGATCTCACCGTCCTCAACAGCTTTAATAGCAGGGCCAGCTAAGCTCTCCATCTTCATCCACCACTGAGGCTTGAGGATAGGTTCAATAACGTCGTTGGACTTGGCGCAACGGGGCACCTTCATAGGGTTGTGCTCCCACTTGACATAGAGACCCTTCTCCTTAAGAGCATCGATTACCTTGTAACGAGCATCAAAGCGCTTCAGGCCAGCAAAGGTACCAGCGTGCTTGTTGAACGTACCATCATCGTTCATAACAGAGATGAACTCAAGGTTGTGGGCCTTTCCACGGTTGAAATCGTTGAAATCGTGGGCAGGAGTGATCTTCACGGCACCGGTACCGAACTCAGGATCGACAGCATCGTCAGCGACGATGGGAAGAAGACGGTCAACGAATGGGTGGCGAGCATTCTTGCCGATCAGGTGCTTGTAGCGTTCGTCGTTAGGGTGAACGGCGATACCGGTATCACCAACCATGGTCTCAGGACGAGTAGTAGCGATCTCAATACGCTCTCCGGTACCGTCGATCTCGTAGCAGAAGTGAGTCAGGACACCGAACTCGACCTTCTTCTCGTAGCCAGGCACGTCCAGAAGAGTACGGCCCTCGATTTCCTTGTTCTCGACCTCAAGGTTAGACAGCGAGGTGTTCAAAGCAACACACCAGTTGACAAGACGGTTGGCACGGTAGATGATGCCCTCCTCGTGAAGACGAACGAAAGTCTCGGTGACAGCAGCGGACAGGTTAGGGTCCATGGTGAAGGCCTCGCGAGACCAATCGAAAGAACCACCGACTCTTCGCAATGCGTTCTTAATGTTAGCATGATATTGGTCCTTCCAGTCCCAGATTAATTTTGTCATAGCTGGGCGTCCAATATCGTGGCGAGTCTTCTTCTCATTCTTCCACAATTGTTTCTCGACAACGCTCTGGGTGGAAATACCGGCGTGATCCATACCAGGCAGCCAAAGGGTCGTCTTGCCCTTCATGCGCTGCCAACGGATCATCGTATCTTGCAGGGCATTTGTCAAGGCGTGACCCATGTGCAGAGAGCCGGTAACGTTGGGAGGAGGAATTGGAATGACGAAGGAGCCCTCAGGCTTGACCTTGCCGTCGGGACCAAATTCGGGCTTGAACAGGTCACGCTCCTCCCACCACTCAAGACGACCAGCCTCGATGACCTTAGGGTCGTATGCATCAGTTGTCTTCTCCTTCTCGACCTTGTTGACTTTCTTCTCGGCTTTGGGTTTGGGCTCGGCTGCGGGCTTGCTGGCAGCCTTGGCCTTCTTTTCGGCGAACTTCTTTGCCTTTTCGGCCTTCTTGCGCTCACGTTCCACTATCAAACAAGCAAACTTATCAGCATGTGCACAAGAGTCGTCCAGTATAGCAATATCTCAAAAGGATTTATATCGAAGAATAGACAATTGAAGATCTCGCGGGGTGGGGGATATAACGTACGCTCCTTCTCAGTCTTCACCTTGGGAGCGGAAGCATCTTGTCCACCCTGAGTCTGAGGGTTCTGCGCAGCGGCTTCGGCGATCTGAGAACGAGTATTTTCATCGACCGGGGGAGGATTTCCACCGGGAGTAGCGGTTTGCAACCCAACTACAATAGATTAGTATATTGATAAGATGAGTGAGTCATGGAGGGGGAAAAGAAGATTCAGAACTCAACTCACTCGGGTTGTGGGAGGCAGAGTCTTGAGCCATCCTGGTAAATGATCGATATTGAGGAGTCAATCTCCAAGGCGTCGATCGCGCCACTAATCTCCGGATAAGTATCTTGGGGGGAGGGAGTGGGAAGATGCGACGAGGAGGGGTGGTTGTGCGAAATGCGGGCAGATTAAATTTCCCACGGCGAATGAGAGAGCGGGACGCAAGAGAGGATCAAGGATCGGTGGAGACGGCGGGCACACTGGACGATTGTAGAGCTAGTTGCAGATGATTGGAATGCAACTTCACCATTGGATTGTGCTTGTTAGTCCGCGTTTTCTTGGGTTTAATTCGGCCCTTTCATGGTCTTCTCGAGTCGCGTCGATCGAAAGATGTCCGACGCGGGCTTGAAGTCTGATGAGCTAAGCAATGTGGATACTCAGGGATACAATCACTACACACACATAGTTATAGTACATAGTAGTATATACGGATTTTATGATATTAAATGGTTTATTTTTTATTTATTTCTCATATTGTAGTAAGTATTTGGGTAGACAGTACGTAGTAGATAGGTATCTACTATGTATGGTTGTACTGGTGTATGTAATATCCTACTGGGTTCTTCCGTCGTATTCTTCCGGGGTTGGAGCTAGAGGGTGTATCGGGGGAATACGAGACCATCTCTATCTATATACTATATAGATAGAGTCATGACATGAGCTCTTGTATAGCATCAAATCAAGAATACCTCGCAAGATACCCAACTTTTCAGTCCCCCCGAATCAAACAGAGAAAACATGAGTTATCAATCTGCTCCAGTCATTGTGATAGGCGGCGGCATTGTTGGTGCCTCGATCGCCTGGCATTTAGCCAAGGAGAAAGATGTCATTATAATCACAGAAACACTTGGTGGCGTGGTGACTCCAAAATCATTCGGATGGCTCAATGCAGCCGCTGCAACGCAGAAACATTACTATGATTTCCGACGCCGCTCAATGGCACGATGGGTTGAAATGAGCAAGGAAGTGACCGACCTCCCAATATCCTGGTGCGGTACCTTAACTTGCGACAAAACTCCCGAAGAGCGCGCGGAATTCCAGAAACATCAATTGAACTGGGGTACAAACATTAAGCGTCTAAGCCCAGACAATCTTGCTGCTCTCGAACCTGAAATTCATGATGCTCAATTCTCCTCGGTGCAATGGGGCCTTCATGTTCCAGAAGAGGGTGCACTCGAAGCACACGTGGCTGCAGCTCAACTTATCTCGCAAGCCGAAAGCCTGGGTGCTAAATTGCTCAAGACGAGCGTCACTGGGTTTTTGAAGCAGGAGAATGGTCGGATTTCAGGTGTAATGACGGGCGATGGCGCGGTACGGGGCAGCCATGTTGTCTTAGCCGCTGGCCTTGGAAGCGTTCCACTGTTGGCAACAGAGAATATCAGACTTCCATTACAGGGTAGAGAAGGCCTTCTGGTCAATACTGCACCGACCAAGGAGCGATATATGAACACTTTGATCCGTTTACCAGATCTCCACATGCGCCAGACGCTCGATGGTCGCATTCGCTTCGGGGCTTCCTTCGCGGGGGGAAACCCCGGTGCTGATCCACAAGAACAAGCACAAAAGCTGTTTAAGCAGATGCAAAAGGCGTTCAAGAAAGGAAATGATCTTGAATTTGGTAACTACACAATTGGTGTACGGCCTGATCCGGAGGATGGCTTTCCCATCCTCGGTTCAACGGGCTTGGATGGGCTTGATGTGGCCGTGATGCACTCTGGCGTCACGAATGCTGCGCTTGTTGGCGAGCTGCTATCGAAAAAGATTCTTCACGGGATTGAAGATCCAATGCTCGAGAATTATCGGCTCAATCGTTTCCAAAAGAGTATCGCAAAGCTCTAAGCCAAAGTTGAGCTAGAAGATTTTGCAGCCCATCTATCGTGACTGCAATCATCTGAAATTCACACGGACTTCTGATTATTGTTCAATGTTTGCATTTCTTTTGGTACTTGCGGCCGGTGTTAGAGATAGTCTACATCTAGCATGTCTCTGCGAAGATGTGATATAGCTTCCAATCCACCTTGATATTCCGCATTTTTTTGGTCGAAGTAGCCTATGTATCTAAACTGTATCTTAGGATAAGGCTCGCGAGGCTCCGCCACTTTCTTGTATGGGTGTTGAACAATAGTCATAAAAACACCTTCCACGACTTGAATAATTTAATATTCTGTAAAATTACCAGTAATGTCCACCCTGCCGGACCACCCTAGCCATTTGGTGCCGTTTTTGGGTTACATAAAGCGGAAGCAGACACAGCATCTCGTTTTCTTCAGAAAGTCTTAGAAAGAGGATATTTGACCTATCTGCTATAGTTCAAGGGAAATGTAAATTTATAGATATAGAACGGAAGAAAACATGCCCTTTTCCAATAAAATTGGGAGTTCATATAAATATCTCCGGTTTAATTCCAATAGCTCGGCTTGGTTCATGATCTGCACTAGTCTCATATCAAAACAATATAGTCACAGTCCTTGAAAATGCTCTACTACCGGGAACCAATTTCCATGCTATGACTTTGAAGACACTGTTTATCTGGACTCCTGGCTTCTAAGACACCAGAAAGAAACCACAAGACCTCACGTAGAGTCGCCGAGGTAGATAGCTACTCTTTCGTGTCGGCTTCGGTACCAGCGAAACCTTTCTCCTCGACACCGTTGAGAACGGTAGCACGCTTCGATCGTCTGAAGGCGCTATACCAAGGACCTTGAAAGATCTCGTCAATCTCCTCGACACTCAGACCAGCGACCTCTGGGATAATAAAATATGTGTAAAGCAAACCCAGGAAACACCAGCCCGCGAAGAAGATGAAAGCACCCCAGTTATTCATCGAACTCATGATCTTGGGAAAAGCGAATTTGAGAGCGTAGAGGCACAGCCAATGAAATGTAGCACCAACGGCTCCGCCAAAAGAGCGGATATGGTTAGGCCATAGCTCGCCACCAAAGACATAGGGGAGAATGAAAAGGCCTACTCGGAAAAAAAGAGCACTACAGTTAGCAACAATGAAAGGCTTATTGGTAACGCTGTGAGATTAGCTAAACTTACCAACGGCGTAACCAAAAGCGTGGATGAACAGTACTACGATGGCAAAAGTCGATGCTCCTTTAGGAACTGGCCCACTCTGTTCGAACTTCATGAAGATGCCTATGTATATATGAGAAAGCATCTGGGCAGTAATCCCGATGAAGAGCGACTTTCTTCTCCCAATGATATCAATGAAGAAGAAAGCAGAGATGACGCTGAATATGAGCTTCGAGAGCCCATACATACCACTCAGGAACATATGTCTCTCAGTATCTCCAGTATCACCTAACAGGCTCATGATGGGGATGAAATAGCTTGTCACTGTGTTGGCACCAGAAAGCTGAGCCAGGGCATATGCAAATAACACCTGCTGTAAACGTCGCAGGTTGGAGGGTACTGTGAAGGTCTCCCTGACGATAAACCGGATGTTCCAGTTACTGCGAACATCGCCCCTCTCCATGATCAGCGAGTGTTCGATATCACTCACTTCGTCGACAATCCGTGGGTGATCAACAGGAATGCGTCGCAAATCGGTAAGAGTTTGAACAGCATCATCCCTGCGGCCGGTCATCATGAGCCATCGAGGCGACTCGCTGATGAAAAAGCTGCCAGCAATACACAGAGCCAAGAAAATGGCGATAGAGAAGGCTGGTATTTGATATTGAAACTTGCCGCTGGGAACATACTGATGAATACCCAGCACGCAAAAGTTAGCAGAGGGCAAGGCGATTCCCATAGACACAGTGTACATCCCAGTGAGCAGACCACGAATTTCCTTTGGAGAGATCTCAACGAGGCTCATGGGTCCGATTACGCTAAGCGCGCCAATACCTATCCCTATGATGATACGAGCCGCATAGACTGTAGCCATGTTCGGGGCGCCCACCACAATCATCTGGCCGATGATACATACCAGCGAGTATAGTCGAAAAGCCCATCGACGACCTAAATGGTCGTTTACGAAGAAGGACAAGGCGGCACCGACAGCGTAACCAATGTATATTATTGACACATACGTCGAGATGGCTTCAGCATCGGACCCTGACGAAATATGGAACTGCTTGTCGAATCCAGGCAAAGAGGGGATGGTAGCGGAGGAACCCTGGTCCCATGCTATATCTCACCGCATGTTAGATTATATGAAGGCAGTGGGTGATCTTTTAGAAACGATTACTCAGAGGAATGCCTGAAAATGCATATATCATAACACTAAACAGTAAATTACTGTTCCAGATGATGCCCCGGGGCAGTTCTTGGATGTTCTTTCTATACCGAGCGAAAGAAGATCGAGCAAAAGCGGCCTTGATACTCATATTGTTGCAAGGGAAGGCCTAGGCCTTGATAATAGAATAGATATATATATAGTGTTCTTCAATATTGAATGCGTAGATTAGACACCTGTCAGGATCGCATTACACTGAACACATCGAGGTTTTAAAACCATAGATTTTAGGGTTTCTCTGATGTACATACCCCATATCGGGGAGTTCCTGATCCTTGGCAGTTCGGAAGAATACGATATATGAATGATATTTCTTTATAGTCTTTTGAATTCAATAGAGAGACAATAGTGACTGCTATTGGTTGATAGCTTCTAAATGCCGGAAGAATACGACAAGTCAATCGGAATGGGATGTAAGTACACTAGGTGTGCGGCTTAACCAGGTTCCCCGCACAGCAACCCCCCTCTCAAATAATCTTAATACGGAGATATCCAATCGGCCCCCACGGTTGATACAACTAGTACACTAGTGTAAAAGATAAGAAGTTACCTTCCACGAGTTAAGAGATGTGCTGCTAAGCAAGCGATTATCTCGAGCCTTTGTAGACCTAAAGAAATTAGTACGACTCGTCGCACTATAGGATATCACTGGCAGTCGGTAGAAGTTGTAGAAAGGATAGACATTGCTCGTCCTATCTATCAAAAAAATCCTCGCCTTTTTCTGGCTGCTATCGCCAAATCTTGCACCTTGAAGCTGTAAGGTTTATTATTTGAACACCATACAGGGTTTCGAGGCGTGCAGTTCGAGGCGTATAGCGGTAAATCTGCGATCGTCCGGGGTTCTCGCCGGCTTGTGCGGTGCCACCTTTAGAACTGATAACGTGAATCTCTACCCTTAGGTCACCCTTCAGCACCAATTCTAAGGCCTTTGCTCTTATCTATCTACTTGTATCCGCAATATATCCAAACACTTATCTAGTCAAGTGCATTGAATCAAAAGGCTCACTGAATGGCTTCTCCGATGGCAACTAGGAAGAGTATGCGAAGGCGGCGGACGCCTGGAAGCAGGGCGAACCGGGCATGTACGCATTGTAAGGCGAAGAGACTGAAGGTGAGAGTCTTGCAATCCGGGGTTGCTGCTCCTGTCGTTGTTGTTGTGCTGAAATTTACATCACAGTGTGACGAGCAAATACCATCTTGTGCACACTGCCTTCGCTCTCACCTGAGTACGCCTTGCGCTATGAGCCATCAAATCTCTCATAAAATATGAGTTCCTCCTTACTAACAATGTTGCACAGCGTGCCTTGTCGAAGATCCTGATACAAAGAAATTACGGCCACGAAACTATCTCGAAATTCTGGAGACGCGTCTCGCCTCGCTCGAACAACGCGATACCCAACATAAATCTAATAACGGTATCTCATCGCCGTCCAATTTACCCACCAGCACGGATAGCAGTCAGTCCCTCTCCGTGCTTTTATCAGGGACCGAAGACAGCCCGGCCTGTGCTTTACCAATACGGGTGGGATTGCTAGATTTCAGAACCACTCAAGTCGAGCCTCACTACTTAGGCTCCTCTTCTTCGTTTGCTTTTGCACACCTCATCAACCCATCCCTCCGAGGAGCACTTAATGACAAATCATTCGCAACACTTCATACTTCTGAGAAAGCAGAAAGCGCTCCGCTACCATGTCTATTACCGGAGTATCATATCGCTACCATGCTGAGCAATGCCTACTTCGAGAACATACATCCGCAATATCCATTTCTTCACGAGCCCACATTCAGACACTACGAAGTACTGCTTCTCAATTCATCTACTGAGTTCAATGACCCTATTCAAGCATCAATACCCTTGTTCTTCCTTAATATGGTAGGTCGGATACTGACATCGGGCCCAGTTCCCCACTTGGTAGATTGTATATATCTCACAACCATCATAGGTATATGCTATAGGTGCCCGCATTGTTCCTGGCTATGAAAATCTATCAGAGGTATGAAGCACACGCATTTCTGGGCACTTCTTAGTATCTCCAATTCATATCTACCTCAGCAACTGTACAGCTCCGCCCAACTATACCCTGAAGTTCTATCGGTGGACAATGTCGAAGCGATACAAGCAATTCTTTGCTATGCTATATACTCGCTTCGGTCTCCGAAAGGCCCATCCCTATGGCAAGTCATGCCTCCAGATGGAAATAGTTGACGTTTTGGACATCCATTGATAATTCTATTTGGTCTACAGGAAACTCTCTGGCTTTGCCTTGAGACAATGTATAGAACTTGGATACCACCGAAGTATGAAATGCGACCCCTCGAAACGAGATGCACTCCACATTGAATTAAGCAAAAGAGTCTTCTGGGTTGCCCAAGGCCTAGATGTTACCTTTGCACTTCGACTCGGACGGCCCTTGGGCATACAGCTCAATGATATCGATGCTGAGGTGAGTTTTGTGCCACATCAGTATCTACAACCTAGTCGAAATTACTCAAAGGCTTTCACAGCTACCGATAGACATCGACGACTCCTCGATCTCCGTATCAGGAATCGAGAGTACTACTGGGTTGTCGGTTGATGGAGTGCCGACATCTATGTCTAATGCCATTCACGTCATCCGCCTACGGATAATCTGGGCGAAAATTCATACTTTGGTCTATCCAGGCACTGTATTAAAAGATACTGACAACGAGAACCACCGTGCCTCAATCATACAGCTGCGCGAAGATCTGGAACGATGGCGATCAAGCATGCCCGAGCTTCGCCCTAGGCGTGGAAAAACTCTCTCAATATTTTTGACAAAAGCTTGGTATGAGCTCAATTACTATGGATCAGTCCTCCTCCTCTATCGTCCCCAACTGGCAGAAGATAAGAACACCTCAGACAAAATATTCATCGATTGCATGGAAGCCGCGAGCTATATTTGCCGAGAGTATCGTCGTCAGTACATCGGCACGGATGTGAAACCTACGTGGAGCAGCCTTCATTTCTTATTTCTGGCCGGATTGACATATCTACATTGTATCTGGTCATCTTCTGCTGCCAGCCGGTCTGTACGGCAATCAGAAGTTAACAAGACCTGTACCGATTGTACCATGGTACTGGTAGTGATTGCGGAAATGTGGAAGGGTGCTGCTCCGTACCGCGACATCTTTGAGACTCTTGCTAGCCACACGGTATCAATGATTATCAACCGCAGCTTGTCGTTCAACTTGCCAGAAGGTCCTGCTTTGGCAGATCCATTGGAGCGAGAGGCCGTGACAGGATGGATATCGGATATTGATGACATGGGAATGTTGGATGTATTTGACGACATGCTGGCAGGCTTTGTAAATGATATCGGGCCCTATAGTGACATAGCGCAATTCGAGACTTGAATTTCAAACAGGTTGAAATCGTCCATTGATGTCTTGCCAACAATGTTGAAGAGTGTTGTTTACTTGTAAAATTCCAGTTCTCGAAATCTACTCTGTTTTGATCTGAATCCCCAATTGAACTAACAAAATTCCTCTTGTAAATACGGCGAATATAGTTTATACAGGCACCAATTTCCCAAGAAACTACGCCAGGGTTGGGATCTTCCAGGGCTGGCAAGTATCTATTTTCAATAATAATGTTATCTGACTGTTGTTATACCCACGGGCAAATGTCCATGGGCGGACTTTTCCCGTTGGTCGAATAGTCACAGCTAACTATTCACATTCCTATATCTATATTTGGCAAGCAGATGCTCAAGTAGAGGAAACTAGAAAGGAGAGCTGTTTAAAACTAATAATCAAATTCAAAAGGCCATAACACCGGACCAAGGACTAGCTTAGAGGAATAGAAATGGGAGACACAAGGGAAAGCAGCGCTATACAATTAGGCAGTATGGGAGACAATAAATGCTCCTCCCGCTCTAAGACGTCAATTGGTTTATTGCGCTCACGAACACACCCGCAGCCGAGGCGATGCAGGGCTGAGTAGCCCAAGAAGATTAGATGTCATGTCTTGTCATCAACGTCGTCTCCGTTCAGTTTGGGATTTAGTCACTCATTGCAGCCACATTTCATTCAGGAAGCCTTCGAAACAGCTCCCGTGGTTGCGTCAATCACTCTCCTTCTCGTGTTCTTGACGATGCACCGTTCACGTCGGCATGGTTCAAACTCAGGAAAAGATAATAAAAAAGGATGTTCCGGACTGCCAGGGGGGCGCTGTTCTGATGGTAAAAGAAGCCGGCGAGAAAGGAGAGTAAGATATGGAATTTGGGGAATAAAAGTTAGGAAAGCCATCATCATCAACAGGCCAATCTAATATCAAGATTGGCTGCTGTTGCGAAGAACATCGGCCCGGACTGGATCAAAGTACGCATGGGCCATGGCCTCTTGAGCGGTCAGACGTTCCTGCATATAAAAAAAGAACATTAGTATCATGTTGAGATTATGACATGGCTGGAAAAGGTAACACAACGTACGGCGTGGTCATAACGGAGCAGCTTATCGAGGAAGTCAAGGGCTTCGTCACTGACGAAGCGCTGGTTCTCAGGAGTAACGAACGAGTGCCAAGGCTTGCGAGGGAATCTCGACAGAATCTCATCGTATTGGGGATCCAATTCAATGTCGTACTTATCGAGATACTCAAAGAGCGACTCGGTTCCAAGAACCTTGGCAATCTTCACCAATTGATCGGAGTTACTGTTGCCGTGGAAGAAAGGCTCTTTGCGGAAGATCATAGATGCAAACATAGCACCGAGCGACCACATATCGAGAGAGTAGTCATACTCTTGGAAGTCAACAAGAAGCTCGGGGCCCTTGAAGTATCGCGACGCAACACGGACGTTATACTCGGTACCCTTGTGGTAGAACTCAGCCAGACCCCAATCAATCAGACGAAGCTAGGATAGAGTAAGTAAAAGATACCAAAAATGATCCAATTGGTTTGAATTCCAAAAAGGCAGGGTGATCCGAAAACAAACCTTGCGCTTTTCATGATCGATCATAACGTTGTGCGGCTTGACATCACGGTGCATGATACCCTTGCTGTGACAAAAGTCCAAGGCCTTCAGCAACTCGAAGACGTAGTAGCGGACATCGTAATCTGTGAAGCGGGGGTACAAAGTCCGGAAATCCGTGTTGTTGACAGCCTCGAAAACCAAGCTGGGAGTCTTGCTCTGATTGTCACGCACTACATCCAACAGTGCAACAACATTAGGGCCACCCGCCAGATTTTGGAGAATCTTAATCTCTCGCTTGATCTTCTTCTTCTTGACAGGCTTCAGAACCTTGATGACACATTTCTGATAGTTGACCACGTTGATGCCTTCGAATACCTCGGAATACTTTCCTCGGCCTAACATTCAGAATAGTTAGCAAACAGTCGGTCAAGACAAACGATCTCCACAATTTCAAGAAAGAGCTGCAGATGATACCGCTATCCTCCGGGTTTGAAGGATGGGCTCCAATCAGGCGCTAATTACCTATCTTGCGAACGATCTCATAGTTCTCCAGCACACCCCAAGAAATGTTGACACTGTCGTAATCCCAATATCCGCGAGGCATATGCTCGTTGACATCGGCGTAAACGCGCGCCATGATGATCGCAGATGGCTTCCGAGCCCGCGCCCACAATCGAGATATGCGGCGGGGTCACGCGGGGGTTATGCCCAAGTTTGACAGATGGGAGGGTGGGAGGGAGGAGAGGCCGGGGGGAATGTCGAAACAGGATTGAAACAACAGCAACAGCAGGCCCAGCAAATGACCAGCTCGAACACAGCCGTGCTATCGATCGTCCTAGAGCAATGGGTTGGGAGTGGGATATTCTGATGCGAGCGAGATCTGCTCTTCCGCCTTGTCACGGGACTTGGGCTGTGGAGAGCCGTCTGAATTAGGTTAGTCTCGAAGCTCGGAGGCTTTATTTCTCCGAAATGCCGGGATGATTTTATGGTTTGCCCGTTTTGGTTGAAGCTTCGTGACTTTGTGAGCTTGCGGTTTGATTCTGGTACTCTTTTTTCTTTTCTTTTGAAAGGTTGCTGCCCTTTAATAAGGGTCATCCTCACATTCTGCAATATGTTCTTCGACCTGAATGTTCCATATAGTCCAGATGACTCTGACGTCTCCCATACCTTGAATTTCCTTGCAGAACGTAAGTCATTCTACCCGACACCGGCACAAGATCGATGCTCGACCACCTGAGGTACTGACCTGACCCTGCAGTTGGTTACAATACGGTCGCATTATCCCAGACAATCAGTGGAAAGCTTCCATCAAGCATTCCTCCACCGCCTCTCCCGCCAAATCCACCAAAAGCCCTCCAGCTGCTGACCCGGCTTAACCTGACCTTGTCCGACCCCGCGCAAAATCAGCGTCTTGCTAGTTTGACCCAGGCATACGATCTAGTTGCTCTTCGTCCAACAAATGAGAAAGCTTTGCTCAATGCCTGTACCAATCTGGAATGTGATGTGATCTCGCTTGATCTCTCAGTCCGACTACCATACCATTTCAAATTCAAGATGCTGTCGGCTGCTATATCACGTGGGGTTCGATTGGAAATTTGCTACGGGCCTGGCGTCACAGGAAGTGGTTTAGATGCTCGTCGAAATCTCATTGGGAATGCGACATCTTTGATTAGAGCAACACGAGGCCGTGGCATTATTGTGTCCAGTGAGGCGCAAAGAGCATTAAGCTTGAGAGCCCCATGGGATGTGATAAATCTGGCTTGTGTTTGGGGGCTTTCACAAGAACGTGGCAAGGAAGCTATCTGTGAGGAAGCCAGGAAGGTCACAGCTCTGGCTAAACTAAAGCGAACCAGCTGGCGTGGTATCATTGATATTGTCCATGGTGGTGAGCCAGTTGAGCGCAATAAGGCAGAGCCAAAACAGAAAGCCTCGACCAAATCAGAAACGTCGACCCCAGCTAGTAATTCTGCGGATAATTTGAAGCGAAAAGCGTCGCTAGGCTCGGAAACAGTCGAAGAGCCAGAAAAAGCACTGTCGAAAAGAGAGATGAAACGCCGGGCCAAAAAGGCTCGCCTTGAGTCCCGAGGTGGTGATCCGAGCGAGACATGATTATGCGATGAATACTCCTCGATGAATCGCCAAAACTCACTTGCTGGTTCTGTCTTGCCGAAGAAGACTCGCAAACAAAGAGTCGCCCACAAAGAAAAATTACGACCGATAGCCCTTCGCGTCCATTCTGGATGGTGAATGCACACCGGCTATTCTACCATTTGCAGACCTCCAGGTTTTCTGGGGGTTGTGGCCTGGCTACCCTGAGGACAACTTTCCCCTTTCAGCTGCCGGCAGCTCGAGTGGAGAGCAGGCTTTGAAATGTATGCCACAGGTCTTGACTGCTTAGTATAGCAGCATTCCTGCGGTAGCTACGGTTTTCCTAGGGCCCTTTGGTGGGCATCTATTGTATTTGTCCAATACAAGAATAAGAACGTCCACACTCTCAATAGGATCACTTCTGCCAGAAACTTATTGCCAGTCAAGCTCTAGTTTAGAGTCTCCTCTGAATGAATTTGTGTTTATATTGGGAATATTAGATATCTGTGTAATTTCTCTCTTATCACCAAGATCCCAGTCAAACATTCTTTCTAGACTTGGGTAAGGGTCCTGCCCAGGTGTTGATTTCTTCTGATTGTACCAGCACTATTGAGTCAAATGATAGTACTTCATTAATATAAAGCATTCAATCAACTCATTTTCTAGATTTTCACATTATCTCCAGACTCGTGGGCAGTAACTTACTTTGAATTATTTCATTTTTCTTGCGCTCAGGATCAATACCTACTTTAGCATATGCTTTTATACCTAAGTAGTACCAGTCAATCATCATCGTCGAAGGCTATCCAGAAATGCAATCTGCTAGACTTTGCAGTACATTATCTTCTTCATAAACCCTACTCTACGACTAAAATGTAAAGTGATAATCGTAGTGGTTTTTTCACCGCTCTTCAAAGACTTGGAGCCATACCTGGATACACTGCAAATCCGCGAGATGTTTTACCAAAATCTTCCAAAAGTCTCGGCTGTTTAGGCTGGCTCGAAATCATAAACTGTAGCCTCGACATATTCAAATTGATTAAATGCCAATATTGAATCAATTACGACATAAAGAACCTACGTCATTCGAATGCTGGCGAGTGATCCTTGGAAATTGTGGGTCAATAGATTTGTTCCTGGCAAGATTTGATACTGATATCATAGATCACCCCGGATACAAATTGATCATTCCAATCATCCTAGACCATAGACTATCTAAACCCATTTTATACCCCTGAGACTTGCAAGTATATTTTCAAGCCTCAACCTCTCTTCCAATCACGCTGAATTCGAAAAACCGAAAAAGATTGTTATTCTTGTATAATCCAAAATGACCTCCTTCCGAATCCCCTCGCAATTACGAACATCAATCTCCTCCATCGCTCTCGGTCGCAATGTAATCAACACCTCGAGACAACGAGCATATGTTCATGATACAACCCAGAACTTCGCCCAAGCAAATTCCCACGATAATGAAGAAGATTGCGATCGCGGAAATCTTCCCAATCACCCGGTTCCCTCAAACAAGGCCCATCCTACACTGCGAGATGGAAGACAGTCAAACCTAGCCGATATGGCTGGCGTGCCTCACGAGCATTTACCCGAAGATGTGAGAAAGCACAATGAGGATATGGAGCATCGATATGATAGACCCTATAACCACATTGCGGATGAAGGAAAGATTGAGAACGCGTTTGAACAGAAATGATTTCGATTTGAATGTTTTCTTTTAAGATGCTGTGTACGATTTCACTGCTTTTCGGTGTTTTGTTAGATTTGTGTACCTGTTTTCTTCTTTGTTCAACGCTTTATCTGCGCTCAAGTGTCATATAGACGGGGCTTTCTTCAATTAGAACATCATTCAATTTACGGTTCTCGTTGACATTCACCTCAAAACTAAATTTTGGAGCTTGAACGGTCACTATTAACTACTATTAGATGTGATTAAGATAGCTCATGTAAGTCCCGGATCAATTGTTTACTCAATAAAGATAAAATTCTGCGTTGATATTTTTCACAGTTTGGGGCTCAACTACTTAGCCTATGATCAAGGCCCCATCGTATTACTGATATCTAGCAGTATCCAAATAGAGAGCCATAGCAGATGAGACTATGAAAGTGAAATAAGTAGTGCTTTATACTCTAATAAACTACATTGAATCGGCTAAAATAAGTAGGCCATTGGTACTTGGTCCTTGAAACATACATCGAACGGGGAAACGAATGGATTCGTTTCCCCCTTCGATGTCAACCGTACTACGATATGTCCACTATTCACTCTTTAATGATCTACTATGGTATTTTATGCTTGACATACATAATAAACCCGTATCATAATTTTAGGTACCCCTAAACAGTGTTTTCCGGTCTCACCGTAGAACATGCCATACACTCTAATTCGGCTAGACCAGCTCACTCCTTCCAGCAAACCTTGGAAAGTGTCCACCCTCAGCCCTACAGTACTGTATACAACAACCGACTTTCGTCCCGTAATGTCATAATATTATCTAGGGTGTATGCAGCCCACCGAGTTGTGGAATCGCAGATGCCTGTGAGAACGCGATGAAGTGGTCTCAATCTAGTCTACAGTCAAATTGGGCAGTAATGCACATTAGATGCAACTTCATGATGTTACAACATAGACTATGTGGCGATATCAAACTGGAGTCACTTATTTGTCTGTCGATCATCGAAAATACTGGCATATTGAAAGCATAGCAAGCATCCTAACCTGGTGAATAGAAAAAGAAAAGAAAAGAAAACCGAGTACAAAAGGGAATTGGATAAAGGAGGGTTTCTCCAAGGGTCCTCATAAGGACAAAAAATAAGAAAAACAGAACATAAACCCGAATCCAGTAAGAAAAATAGAAATTGACAACGCAGAGAATACTATTCTCTTTACTAGTAGTAATCCCTGTCAATACGCCGGTGCCTCATAAAAAGTAAATATCGCGAAAAAAAGAGGGGCAACACGGGAAATGCGGAGAAAAGGCGCACGTTCTTCCTCGGCTTCGAAGGACTATCCAATGCAACTTGAACATGTCGATGAGCGAGATTGGAGGGATTCCTCGTCACTGCTTTCCACCTTCAGAATTTCCTGTAGTGTGCTGGAGAGTTCCTTGTCGAGGCGAAATCTTCGTATCTCAAACATATCCAACACTCCGAAGCCAATACTCCCTGTATCAAAATGTTTAATACGCGTTTCCCACAATAGTAAACCACAAATCAAGTCAAATACAGATTCGACTCAAAATAACTCCCTAACACCTTTATGCTTATACCAAGTAGAAAGGATTTTCGATCGGATAAAAGGAACTCTTTGCCAGGTATCATCCAACAATCGAACGTCATAATCTCCTTGCCGAATCGGGCATTGTCGGACTTCCCCCAAATCCCCATGTAATTGGCGAGGTTGAATAGAAGATTAATTAAAACTGTCTGAGCTCATAGTAGCTCATTCCTTGGTATGCTGTATCCTTTTGTTTCCCTGTGTCGTCTTTCTGTCGTTGCTAGATTCTAACTTGATGTCCGGGTTTCGCCCTTTGCCTTCGCGATATTGATTAATCAAACCACTCATTTTCGCGAATGGGGAAGCTACTTACCCCTGCCCAGGCCCCAATACCGTACAAATCCTGGTTGCCCGGTCTTGAGGAACTAGATAGAAGAATTTAGCTATTCAGTACTGCCCAGGTGCTCTAGATACTATCCTAACGTAGAGTTAGGAAGATTATATAGATCACAGGTACATACCTTGGGCTCCCTGATGGTTTTGTAGGAGAATGTGTTGTTGGCGAAGTAGGACCATTGTTTTGGGTGGAACCGCCAGTCTGCGATCTCTGCTCTGGAGTGTTGTTTGAGGGCATAGTCACGAATTTATATCTTTGCGTTCAACCTGTTGGGCAAAAATCCGAGAATTAGGAGCACCAGGACATATAAATCGTACTAGAATGCTCGGGAGACGAGTTCAAGGAGGATAAAAATTCCATGCAAAAACGAGCATGTCAAGAAACACCGAAGCCAACCGGAGTTGTAGAAGCATCCTTTATAACATCCCAATCTTTGAAAGTAATACACAGAGACTCGAATGGAGCAAGAAATTGGGCACTTAGTTCAACCTCCAATAGCACGATCTGCATAGCCGACAATACTTCAAATAGTGGATAGACCAATGACAAGATTCAAAAGTTCTCCAAACCACGGCCATTCCGAAGAGGATTTTGGGCAGAAGACACCTCCGCAGGAAAAGAGCCGCATCTCAATCAATTTGAACCAGTCTCTGCACCATGTAGACGCACCATGTAACTAGATGTAGTTCTATCCGTACTATGAGGTAGCACTCTATGCCGTTGGCGAAAATGTATAAGGATCGATAGATCGGTTGCCTAGATGCGAACCAGTAGCAAACTACCTCAAATCGGTTTCTAATTCCCGGATACTGTACAGTGGTAAAAATGCACAGGGAAATGTCCTGCATCATTTCATTGTGGAGGGGTGAGGACTTTCCCTCATGGATTCCACTCACAATGCATTCTACCTCCTGTCAACCAATGAGGAGTCGGGATAGTCCGTCCCATCTCTCTGGTTCAATTCCTACATACGCGAGTCATATGGTGTCTGAGTGGTTGGAGATGATAAATGTCCAGACGTATTTCCGGGACTAGGGAAAAGTTAAGCCTAATGGCAATTGTTCCGTTCGGATCCTTGGATCTTGGTAGTCCCAGAGTTGGGCACCGACCCAGCGATGCGTTGGCCCGTTGCACGATATCCGTCCCCCGCAGATAAACGGCCTATACAATTCATGGATAGGACCTTGTAAATTCCACGTGCATATGTAGTCACTACTCAGTTGCGGGACTAGCTTGAGCTTTAATATAATTCCACGGTATGTTTCACATGTGAGTGTATTGGCGGTGGGGTTCAGACGGCTCGAGAATTGATGTATCGTACACTAGTGTAGTACTAGTAGTACTAGCTGTAGGAGAATGTGTTGAATGGATAGATTCTATCTTGTATAGTATACAAAATTTCTAACACTATTACTGGCTACCAACCAATACAACCCAAGTTCTAGTAGTAATATCTGGCAGCTCCTGTCAATAATAAGGTGAGTAATCCTTACTCTACGAACTGGCTAATGATATAAATCATAGTATCATACTATGGTGTAAATCATTACACCATTCGCGCCACGTCCCGTTCATTGGTAAAAATATGATTGTTATTGATAACTACCATTAATAAGGACGTATTGACCATTCTAATATCTTTCATTCCGAAAGATTGACCGTAAATGATAATACTTTATATTATTTGATACAAACTACTGACCAGCTAATTGGTGCTACCAAAGTTCAGATGTCGTGGCAATAGTCCAAAATCTTCAAATGCCACGAGCCGCCTCATGGTGGAAGTTGGAGATAAATGTCATCTATTATGATACCGTATTTTACTATGTAGTCTCTGTAGCTAGTCCTCCAATCCACAAATAATCAAGTTCAATGTTACAGTGACGATGTGGCTAAATCCGAAATATGTATAGTATCTCCGTCGAGCAGAGTTCATTGATCTCAACCACCGCTCAAGAGATTACCCCATACCATTAGACACCAAACTAGTGAAGCCAATGGAAAGCTTTCCGAATCTCCGGGTACCTCGAGCTAGTGTTTCCGATACCCGGTGAGCTATCTGACGTGTTTCCCACGAAGCCTATCTCTATTGGTTCCTAGCCAAGCCACGACTAGACACGATTAAATGTATAGATACATATAGAAAAGGAGAGCCGTTTCTATATAAGTGGTAAATCTTCTCTATAGATCGCATGGAGCCTTGTTTCCCTCTAGCATTTTGCTAAAGAGGAGGCTGCAAGCTTGAGAACCTGATATATTACATCCAGACAGATCGTTTTATCTCTATTTAGAACCATCACACTATCTAACGATCTTCGACCATGCCACGATGTGTCAAGCAGGATTGTGGACAGGAAAGGGCACCGGGCTCAAATTTCTGCCCTCTGCATAAATGTCAATTATGTCCGCGGGCTGGGCGGAGTAGTAGCATCGAAAACGGATACACAGTCGTATACTGTCCTGACCACGGCTGTGTGAAGAGAGTCAAAGCCCCTTGGGCTCAGGGTCATGCCCTTGGAAAGGGGGACATGAATTGTCCTAATGCAAAGTCAAACGAGAAGGGTCTATACTGCAAGGAACATGAATGCGTGTCCTGCGGCGAAGAAAGGAAAATCGAGGATGCTTGTGGACTTTGCTGTAAGTTTGAAAAAGCACATCATGAATGAATAATGTACAAGCTTGTTCTACTAATTTGATTTTTCTTGTATATAGATGGTTTATTTGCCGGAGCAGGATACTATGGTGATCGTGGACGTCCCCCACATGGGATGTCATAGCCACAAGTCGATAGGGTTTGGACGGGTCTACGGAGTATGTATAGGCATACGACAAACACTATCTATCCCAACGTTGGTTTTTATACAATTGTGGAAACATAACTCACAGGTTTTCTCTCAACAGTATCCATATCCTACAAAACCATTTAAATTTAATTCAATTCTATACTTTGGATACTTCATAATTCCCCCAGATTGTCGGCCCCGGCCGCTTATCTTATCAACCCCGGCCTCACCGGAGAGCCCCGACGACTTCTCCGCTTCATAAACCCACTCTCTCTGCTACTTTCTTTCTGTCTTATTTTCCTCTTCGTAACAAGACTCGAATCACCGAGGGCTACTCCCAGTATAAGCATATATACACAGAGAGAGAAATAGTGCTGGCCATACCAAAACACTACACACCTCTCTTAACCCCCCACCATCATCATGGCTCCAATCCTCACCTCCAACCCAACCATCACGCTGGTCCCAGAGCCTCTGACTCCAAGCAACTTCGCTCAATTCGGCACAGCAATTCAATCGCCTCTTCCCCGCGATCTCAGCGTCGCCATACAACCCTCCTCCCTCCCACCAAACCCGCACACCCCAGCTCCAATCCTCGCAAACCAAAACTCCGCCTTAAAGTACAGCCCTATCTCCCCAATGCAAGACACCTACAGGAACGGCGCCAGTGGCGTTCCCTCCGCAACAAGAATGACCATGTTCTGTTGTTTTCCCCGTCAACTACGCACAATTACACAATCCAACAAACCCGAAAAAGAAGCCTTTGACGTCCGAATCTTAGAACGTCACCCATACACTCACCAAACTTTCATCCCAACCGATCTATCATCCCACTCGAAAGTCGGAAACGGCGAAGAAGAACCCGTCTTCCTCGTCATCGTCGCACCAACATTGAAAGGTGAAACGACTACCGCAAAGACCGAAGCTGGTAAAACAATCACTATTCGCGACCCGCCTGATCTCCGTAATCTGAAGGCCTTTGTTGCGCGCGGTGGTCAGGCCGTTACGTATGGAGCTGGAACTTGGCATGCGCCGATGGTTGTGCTTGGTCAGCGTCGTGTGGATTTTGTTGTCGTGCAGCATGTTAATGGTGTTGATGATGAAGATTGTCAAGAGGCTGCGTTTGGTGAGGGTATTGTTGTTGATCTTGGGGGTAAGGGTCAATATGGTCGGAAGGAATTGGCTGGTCCGAAGCTTTGGACTGCTGCTAAGCTTTAAATGGAGCTTATCCTCACTGTAATTCGTATGGGATGATCTGTTGACAGACGAGGCTGTATTAAAGTGTATAGTTGGATGATGATGCAGCTTGGTAAATGATCGGGGAAAAATTAGCATGTATTGTACATATTATACATATTGCATAGACATAAATAGTTCATCATGGAATTACGTGATATATTCGCAAATCATTGTAAATGGAGCCCATATCATCACTTGGTAGATTGGACAGAGGACCTGTCTCGCAATTCTCCACGAACACGTCGCGCAAGGTCGAGAGTGTCTCGAGGGAGACCAGCCAATTGAGCTACCTTCAAAGCATGAGATTCACGATTCACACCCTTCCGCAGCCGATGCACAAACGAGAAAGCTCCAGACGGCATCTCTTTGACATCCGTACAATACCTCTCCAAATGCTCAAATTGGCTAGTCATATCCGCCAACGAATGAAAATGCGTCGCGAATAGCGTTCGTGATTGGTTATGATAATGTAAGTGATGTAGACAAGCAAAACTAACAGCCGTTCCATCTTCAGGTGTCGTTCCACGACCAACTTCATCCATAATCACGAATGATCGAGGACTCGCTTGTTTCAATATAGCTGCAGTTTCAAGCATCTCGACCATAAATGTGGATTGATCACGGAAAAGATCATCGGCTGCCCCAATCCGACTGAAGATTTGGTCTACAATCCCGATTTCCGCGTAAGCAGCAGGTACATACGAGCCTACCTGCGCCAGGATTGTGATCAAAGCGTTTTGTCGCAAGAATGTGCTTTTTCCTGCCATGTTCGGACCAGTAATAAGCCAGATTCGCTCTTTTTCGCCCAGAAAGCAGTCATTGCTCACGAAAGATCGTCCATTTTCTTCCAGACCGAGCTTCACGGTTGGGTGTCTGCCGCCCACGATTCGATGGGAGGTGCCATCGTTGAGGATTGGACGAACCATTTGCTGTTCTTCGGCTAGAATTGCAAAGGAACTCGCAACATCTAGCTCATCCATGACAGCTGCATTGCGTCTGATCTTAACCAAGTTGAGAATAACCTCCCGACGGAGCCGTTCGAAGATAGCTTGCTCCTCCTGACGGATTTTAACTCGGACATTCTCCATTCTATTTCCAAGTTCGGTCCACGCTGGAAGGTAGAAAGACCTAGTAGATTTGGTGGAAGATACGTTGCGCGTGACCCCGAGTTCTTCAAGTGCCTCTTGAGAAACCTTCGGCCCTTTCACGTGGCAGATATGGCCGAGACCAGGAGTCCATTTGAGAGTCAAAGCAGACGAGCCTACTGAGTCACGAAGATGTTGAGTTAGCGACGCCTTTTGATCCCAGAGGCGTTCGATCTCTGCGTGTAACTCGTTCAGGGTATTACTGGCGTCTCGTCTCATGATCCATGTATCAACCGACCCGGAATCTGCATCTGCTGCTGCTGCTGCTCGGTCATTGCTTCTGGTTCGGACTTTTTTGGGTAAAGTCTCGAGTTCAGTAGACGTGCCTTCATTGAGTGTAACCTCTTGGGCTAAAGTAGCTGCTTCAGCTGCCGTACTGTCTTCATTACGTTGTTTTTGGAGGAGACCCTCCTCGTCAATGGCAGCCAGGATCTTTTCCGCAAGGGCAATAGGCCCATCCAAGTAGAGACGTGAAATCATAGAATCAAGGCTACGCTTGGCATCTACCGAAGATGATTTCAACAGCCTCTTGTGCTCAGAAAGAACCTGTCGGACACCCTTGGAGGCCTCGATGGCTCGTGAAAGACAAATTAAGTCATCTGGGTCTCCTTTTCCGAGGGTGAACTTTTGAACTAGGCGTTGTGCATCGTAGCTACGCTTCAAAAGCTGGACAATGCTATCACGAAGATCCTCGCTTGTGATAAGCACCGATACAAGATCGAGTCGCTCGTTAATAATATGCAATGAGGTGGATGGTGATGCTACGAGAGACGAGTCAGCTACCCTTCATCGAGTTAGTTGAAACGAGGAGCTCACTGAGTCGGTCTCTCAACAGACGGGCACCACTTTTGGTAGAAGTCCTGCGGACGGCATGAAGCAGACTCCCCTTACCAAAGCCGTCTCGCGCCGTTTCAAGGATTTCAAGTCCTCTCAAACTATTTCGATCAATATTCATTGATTCGTCCAGGTGTCGCCGACGTGGTGGTTGAAGTTTCAGGTTTAACCCCTGCAATTGCACACGGATATACTCTAGTAAACTAAACCCTGCAGCAACTTCCTCCCCGGAGAAGGTCGCATGGGATGTCTCGGGTATAGGGGCCTCGAGCATCGATTCCCAATCTGACATCGGGGCGAACTCTTCAGGAAAGTGAAAGAATGTGACCAGGCGATGTTCATATCCGACCAGTTGCTGTAATTCCTGCCCGATGAGATCTTGAACTTTCTGATCGACGAGAATTTCTCGAGCCCCAATCCGGGCTATAGCAGATGGGAGCATTTGTAAAGAAGTTAATTGGGTAAAGAAGACTCCCGTGGACAAATCCAACCAGGATAAGCCTGCACTTTGAGGCACAGATGACAAGATATGTTGGGATGATTGTGCATCGACATTTTGTTTTAATTGCTTCTCCAACGAAGGGACGTCAATATAGATGGCTAACAAGAAGTTATTCTCGGAAGGATCAATGAATTTCTCATCAATTAATGTGCCCGGAGTGATAATTCTGGCCACTCTCCGATCGAACATCAAGCCATTACTTGACTTGGCCTTATCATCTGCCAGTGGCGCAAACTCCTCACTGATGGCGACATATTTGTTCAGATCTTGAACTAGCATTTTTAGGTATCGATCGAGCTGGAAGAAGGGGAACCCAGCCATTGGGACAGGGCCGGCACTGGTCTTTTTGGTAGCAAGCTTCATACCAAGCAACGGGGCAAATTCCTCAGCTTGTTCAAAGTAAAGCTGTATGAAGTGTAAGCAAAAATGAATGCCACGAGACATAGACGGCTCATACCTCATAAAAGCCTCCCACTCGGGTAAGAATCACGCAGTTCTTGAACTTTTGCATATTATTCCGGTGGCCTTGCACCACCGTTGGATATCTTGGTACATCATCCGCACCATCTTCATAAGCATCAAGCTTCAAAATCCCTTGAGGTAGATCTTTTAATTTAACGGTAGACTTTGTCTTTGCACCCCTTTGTTGTTCAGCTCTCGATACTCTGGGGCTGGTAGTGGGAACACGCGCGCGAACTGGCGAATCTCGTGCATGGTGACAAATGGCTCGATATCCCACCAAATGATGGAATTGAGGTTTCGGCCATTTTAAAGACACTCGATATCTCATCCCCAATTTCGCACAATATCTCCAATCCACCAAAGACCGTCCATCGAGGCGCATCATTGTAGACGCGGTCAAACGAGAAAGCAACGAAAGCGGCAGAACCACAAAAGCTCATCTCCTTCCGCCTTTTTGCGCCACCGAAATCTTTCCCGCCTTCAATTCTCCTTCCGATCAAACTTCCAATCCCCATCAACCCTGGCCTTCATTTCTCTCTCTCCCCCAAACAAGTCAGCTCGTTTGCCGACAGGAGGATGAGCCAGGTTTGTGCGGCTTTTTAAAAATTTACTCAATCGCTGATACCCCGTGTGCGACGTGGACGACTTGGAGCTTGGCGCATCAAGCCGACTTGAGTCGCGACTCACTCTTTTCTTTTCCTCTTTTTTTACACGTTCAACTTTGATCGCTTCCTCGTCACGACGAGTCCACCACCAAGATGGCGGACCAAAATATTTCGCAGTATAAATACTCGGCGATGTCCAACCTGGTTCTCCAGGCGGACCGTCGTTTTATTAGTCGCGTGAATGACGAGCCCACCGGAGACCCGGAGTCTATCGCTGGCCGTATCGGAATCAGAGAAATGGGTTCTCGGATAGCTCGTGATGACGCACCAAAATCGAAGAAGAAGCAGGTCGGCCCGGCAGATCTTGAGCGAGGTGCGATTCGTGAAGGAGAGGATGTACTTGCGCGGGAACAGAAAAAGCGCCAACGCGGCCAACCTACACAACAACGAGGACAAGGAATCCTTTCCGCCGCCGATGCTCTGATCGAGGGCTTGAAATATCGCCCACGAACCCCCGCCACACGAGCCACTTATGACCTTATCCTAACGATTACCGGAAGCCACCTGGGAGATGTCCCCCACGAGGTTGTTCGAAGTGCGGCTGATGCTGTACTAGAGCTGTTGAAGGACGAAGAGATGAAGGATTTCGATAAGAAGAAGGAAATAGACGATCTCCTCGGCGCCGCCATGAATCCTAAGGAATTTAACGAGCTCATGAACCTGGGCAAGAAAATTACCGATTATGACGCCCAAGACGAGGATGAGGATGTGGATGATGGTATGGGCGGGGATGAAGCCGAGCTTGATGAGCGCCAGGGTGTCGCCGTGGTCTTCGATGAGGAAGAGGAGGATGATGACCAGAAGGGCACCCTGGATGAAGTCCCTGAAGATTCCGACGAGGACGAGGCGGATGAACAAGACGAAATCGAAAAGGATCAACCCATCCAGGCTGGCGACGATGATGAAATGGTTATTGATGGTGGTCTTGGTCAAGATAATAAGGCTGGAGACAAATCTGGGTTGGCTGTGCCCGCTCGCGAGATCGACGCCTACTGGTTGCAACGCCAGATTGGTGCCATATACGGCGATGCCCACATTCAGCAAGAAAAGACACAAGAGGCCCTCGAGGTTCTTGGTGGAAAATCAGAAGATGGCTCTGAACGACCTCTCCGTGATGTTGAAAACGACTTGATGGACTTGTTCGACTATGATCACCCAGAACTCGTGGCTAAGTTGGTCACTAACCGCGACAAGGTCGTCTGGGTTACCCGCTGGAGACGTGTTGCTGAAGATGCGGATGCCCGCAATCTGGTGGAGAGTGAAATGGTCGAGGCTGGACACAGAGCTATCCTGGATGAGATTCGTGGCAAGACTGCAGGTGATGAGTTGGCCGATCCGTCAAGCAAGAAAATGAAGCTCGACTTGATGGATGTCGATGTTCCCTCCGCACCCGAGACGGAGCAAAAGCCCGCCGGCGAGAATGGTTTGGTTGGCGGTTTGCAGCCACAGAGACTCATCAACCTCGAGAATCTCGTCTTCCACCAAGGCAATCATCTTATGACGAATCCCAATGTCAAGTTGCCCCAGGGATCAACAAAACGCTCTTTCAAGGGCTATGAGGAAATCCACGTCCCGCCTCCCAAGGCCACCAAGCAGCCGGGCGAGAAGAACATCCCTGCAACTGAGCTACCTGACTGGGCTCGCGTGGGCTTTGGGAGTGCCAAAGAACTCAACCGCATCCAAAGCAAGTGTTACCCGACTGCATTCCATGACGATGGGAACATGCTTGTCTGTGCCCCCACTGGGTCCGGAAAGACTAATGTTGCTATGCTTACCATTCTGCGTGAGATTGGCAAGAACCGCAACCCCGAGACCGGAGAGATCATGCTGGATGACTTTAAGATCATCTACATTTCTCCTTTGAAGGCCCTTGTACAAGAGCAAGTCGGAAATTTGGGCAAGCGTCTGGAGCCATATGGTATTCGCGTGGCAGAACTCACTGGTGATCGCCAGCTCACCAAGCAGCAAATCGCCGATACACAGATCATTGTTACGACTCCTGAAAAATTCGATGTCATCACACGAAAGGCGTCTGAGACTAGCTACACAAACCTTGTTCGACTGGTGGTAATCGACGAGATTCACTTGCTCCACGACGATCGTGGTCCCGTTATCGAGAGCATCGTCAGCCGCACCATTCGTCGTGTCGAGCAGACTGGAGACCCAGTTCGAATCGTCGGTCTCAGTGCTACTTTGCCCAACTACCGCGATGTTGCAAGCTTCCTTCGTGCCGACCCCGAAAAAGGCGTGTTCCACTTTGATGGCTCCTACCGACCTTGTCCTTTGAAGCAGGAGTTCATTGGTGTGACTGACAAGAAAGCCATCAAGCAGCTCAAGACCATGAACGACATTTGCTACAACAAGGTCATGGAGCAGGTTGGTCAGAAGCGCAACCAAATGCTGATCTTCGTTCACTCGCGAAAGGAGACCGCAAAGACCGCCAAGTACATTCGTGACAAGGCCGTGGAGATGGAGACGATCGGTCAGATCCTCCGCAGTGATGCCGCTAGTCGCGCGATTCTTTCTGAAGAAGCAGAGTCTGTTGACGACGCCGGATTGAAGGATCTCCTGCCTTACGGTTTGGGAATTCACCACGCTGGTCTGAGTCTTGCAGACCGTGATTCCGTCCAGGCTCTCTTCGCCGATGGCAGTATCCAGGTTCTTGTTTGTACCGCTACTTTGGCTTGGGGTGTTAACCTGCCAGCGCACACAGTCATCATCAAGGGTACCCAGGTTTACTCACCCGAGAAGGGTAGCTGGGTTGAATTGAGCCCCCAGGACGTTTTGCAGATGCTCGGACGTGCCGGTCGACCGCAGTATGATACTTTTGGTGAAGGTATCATCATTACAACCCAGGCCGAGATTCAGTATTACTTGTCGCTTCTCAACCAACAGCTGCCCATTGAGTCCCAGTTGGTCAGCAAGCTTGCTGACAATATGAACGCCGAGATTGTACTTGGTAATATTCGTAACCGGGATGAAGGTGTCGAATGGCTCGGCTACACATACCTTTACGTCCGTATGCTTCGTTCACCAGGTCTCTACAGCGTGGGCGCCGACTACGAGAATGACGATGCCCTGGAGCAAAAGCGTGTTGACTTGGTTCACTCTGCTGCTACCATCCTCGAGAAGGCGGGCCTTGTCAAGTATGAGAAGAAGACCGGTCGCCTCCAAGCAACGGAGCTGGGCCGAATCGCCTCTCATTATTATATTGGCCACAACTCGATGCTCACCTACGCTCAACATCTCCAGCCCTCTATCAGTACCATCGAGCTGTTCCGTATCTTTGCACTCAGTGACGAGTTCAAGTATATCCCCGTTCGTCAGGATGAGAAGTTGGAACTGGGTAAGCTTCTAGGCCGAGTTCCTGTGCCTGTCAAGGAGTCAATCGAAGAACCCCACGCAAAGATCAACGTCTTGCTTCAGGCTTATATTTCCCGTCTTAAGTTGGATGGTCTCGCTTTGATGGCCGACATGGTCTACGTTACCCAGTCTGCTGGCCGTATCATCCGCGCTCTCTTTGAGATCTGCTTGAAGAAGGGCTGGTCTTCAGTGGCTAAGACTGCTCTGGATCTTTGCAAGATGGCCGAGAAGCGTATGTGGCCGACCATGTCTCCTCTACGCCAGTTCCACGGCTGCCCGAGAGACATTCTCCAAAAGGCTGAGCGTATTGATGTTCCGTGGGCTAGCTATTTCGATCTTGATCCCCCGCGTATGGGTGAGCTTCTGGGTATGCCCAAGGCCGGACGTGTCGTTTGTGACCTTGTTTCCAAGTTCCCTCGCCTCGAGGTTCAGGCTCAGGTACAACCGATCACCCGTTCCATGCTCCGCGTCGAGCTGACCATCACTCCTAACTTTGTCTGGGATGACGCTGTTCATGGAAATGCTCAAGACTTCTGGATTCTGGTCGAGGACTGCGATGGCGAAGAGATCCTGCATCATGACCGTTTCCTTCTGCGTGGTGACTTCGCCAAGTCGGAGATGAACGAGCACCTGGTCGAGTTCACCGTTCCGATTACTGAGCCCATGCCCCCCAACTACTTTATCTCCTTGGTTTCTGATCGTTGGATGCACTCCGAGACCAAGATTGCCGTCTCTTTCCAAAAGTTGATTCTTCCAGAGCGTTTCCCTCCTCACACTCCCTTGCTCGACATGCAACGGGCACCCGTGAAGGCCTTGAAGCGCCCTGAATACCAAGAGCTCTACTCTAACTGGGAAAACTTCAATAAGATCCAAACGCAAGTCTTCCAGTCTGTTTACAACTCCGATGACAACGTCTTCATTGGTGCCCCTACTGGGAGTGGAAAGACCGTCTGCGCTGAGCTTGCCCTGCTCCGCCACTGGTCTAACGAGGGAACTGGCCGCGCCGTCTACATCGCGCCCTTCCAGGAACTTGTCGATTTGCGCTTTGCCGACTGGGAGAAGCGACTTGGTAAACTTTCGGGTGGAAAGTCTATTGTCAAGCTCACCGGAGAGACAACGGCCGATTTGAAGCTACTTGAGCGTGCCGACCTTGTTCTTGCAACACCCAGCCAATGGGACGTGCTCTCCCGCCAGTGGCAGAGACGCAAGAATGTCCAGACTGTACAACTTTTCATCGCCGACGAACTCCACATGCTCGGTGGCTTCGGTGGATACGTTTACGAAGTTGTCGTGTCTCGCATGCATTATGTCGCTCTTCAGACCGAGAATAACATGCGCATCCTCGGACTAAGCGTTCCCCTCTCCAATGCACGCGATATTGGCGAGTGGATTGGAGCGAACAAGCACACCATCTTCAACTTCAGTCCCCACGCTCGACCCGTGCCTCTAGAGTTGCACATCCAGTCATTTACCATTCCTCACTTCCCCTCCCTGATGCTCGCAATGGCTCGTCCCGCCTACCAGTCTATCCTGCAGCTTTCTCCCGACAAGCCGGCGCTCGTCTTTGTCCCTAGCCGAAAACAGACCCGTTCTACCGCTATGGATCTGCTCGCCGCTTGTGCTATGGATGACGATGAGGATCGTTTCTTGAATGCCGATGTGGAAGAGCTTGCTCCTCTCCTCTCGCGTGTTCAAGAGCAAACCCTGGCTACTTCGCTGTCTCATGGTATCGGTTACTACCACGAGGCTCTTAGCGCCACTGACAAGCGCATTGTCTCCCACTTGTTCAGCATCGGTGCTATCCAAGTTCTGCTTGCATCGCGCGATGTTTGCTGGGAACTGGACCTGACAGCCCACCTAGTGATTGTGATGAACACTCAGTTCTTTGAGGGCCGTGAGCACCGTTACATCGACTACCCCATCAGCGAGATCCTCCAGATGTTCGGTAAGGCTTCTCGTCCTGGTCAAGACAAGCTTGGTCGCGGTGTTTTGATGGTTCCTGCTGTTAAGCGCGAATATTACAAGAAGTTCCTCAATGAGGCACTTCCAGTCGAGAGCCACCTCCAAGTGTATCTCCACGACGCATTCGTGACCGAGGCCAGCACAAGAACAGTGTCATCTACGCAAGATGCGGTCGATTGGATGACTTACACCTACTTCTATCGCCGTCTTCTGGCCAACCCTAGCTTCTACGGTCTAAGTGACGTCAGCCACGAAGGTCTCAGCACTTTCCTCTCGGAGCTGGTTGAGAACACTCTCAAGGAGCTATCGGAGGCCAAAATCATCGATCTGGATGAGGAGGATGATTCGGTATCTCCACTAAATGCCGCCATGATTGGAGCTTACTACAACATCTCCTTCATCACTATGCAGACCTTCCTTCTCTCGCTGTCTTCTCGTACCAAGCTCAAGGGTATCCTCGAAATCGTCACATCTGCCACTGAGTTCGAGTCCGTGCAGATGCGCCGTCACGAAGATCACATCCTCCGCCGAGTTTACGACCGTGTGCCTGTCAAGATGTCCCAGCCTGCTTTCGATTCACCTCATTTCAAGGCCTTTGTTCTTCTCCAAGCTCATTTCTCGCGCATGCAGCTACCTATTGATCTGGCTAAGGATCAGGAAGACATTGTTCGCAAGGTTCTTAACCTCCTCAGTGCCTCTGTGGATGTACTTTCTTCTGAGGGTCACCTTAATGCCATGAATGCTATGGAACTCTCGCAGATGGTGGTTCAGGCCATGTGGGATCGTGACAGTCCCTTGAAGCAGATCCCTCACTTCTCGCCCGAAGTTATCCAGGTTGCCAATGAGTACAAGTATGTGTCAAATTCCCACATTTCTTCCCGAAACCATGCAGTTACTAATACTTCTACGTACAGGATCAACGATATCTTTGAATTCATGGAAGCCATGGATCCCTCCGAGAACAAGGATTATGCAACCCTGGTCAAACGACTGGGTCTCAACAACAAGCAACTCGCACAAGCCGCAGGCTTCACGAACGAAAAGTACCCCAACATCGAGCTGGACTTTGAGGTTGAGGATCCTGAAAGCATCACGTCCGGTGAACCTGCCTACCTCAAGGTTAAGATTGAGCGCGAGGTTGAAGAAGATGAGGAGCCTGACACTATCGTCCATGCTCCCTTCTATCCTAACCAGAAGATGGAGAACTGGTGGTTGGTGGTTGGTGATGAGAAGACCAAGAACCTTTTGGCTATCAAGCGTGTCACTATTGGTCGCAAGTTGGAGCTTCGTCTTGAATACGTTGTTCCTACTCCTGGAGACCACGAGCTGACTCTCTACTTGATGAGTGATAGCTATGTTGGTGTCGATCAGGCCCCCACTTTCAGCGTGAATGCGGCCGAAGGGATGGAGGAAGATGAGAGCGAGGAGGAAGAGGAAGAGTAAATGATATTTCTTTGTCCTGTAAAATAATAGTATTTCTTTCTATTTCTTTTCATCTGGCGCACTTGGATACAAGACAATTCTTTTCCACTACTTTTCAACTATACATAGTACAAAGTAGTACTCCGTTAATCATAAGATGATCTGATATTGCAGACTTTCCTTGAATGATCGCCGGTGAGTGCAGAGTGGATCCTTTCCCCGCGTGGAGGAAGTCACGCCCTTTTCTCCTTCTTGCCTCCTCACTTCATCTCTTCACCTCTACTCTTCTCCTTCTTCTCCAACTATTGATGATACCTCGACTATTGGAATTACTTCATTCGTGACTATATAGATACCTATATCGTTGTGATATCTTTACCTTTTCCATCATCCTTCCTCCTCTCCCTAGCTTGGGCCCCTAGCTCCACCTCAGCTCCAGCTCTATCTTATCAGCCAGCTTGAGCTGAAATGGCCATCCGTACAATCAAGTTTACGCCTGAGTAAGTTCTTCTGAATCTTTCACAAAGGGCATAATACCCGGTCCGATGGGTCTCCGAAATATCTTTGTCACAATGCGGCTGTAGCACTCAACTGACCTGAAACCTCGTACAGGGTCCTCCTCGGTGCTCCCAGGCGGTCCTCAGCTGTACCCAACGCAGCCGGGACTCTAGCCGTCTATACCCAAACCTCCTACTCCTTCGAATCACACTCCAAGACAAACGAAATCCGAGTTATTGAGATCGATACTGGTCGATCAGCTCTGATTACCAATGACCCCGGCGCTAGTAACCCGCAGTGGCTGGGCGATGGGGATCGCCTGGTATGGTTGAAGACCAAGGCCAATGGAAACACAAGCTTCATCGTTGGTGACGCGCGCGAGGCTGATAAGACATATACAGCCGGCACTGTTCCAGGTCCCGTCTCAGACCTGAAAGTGACAACCATCGAACCGGGCAAGATTGGATTTGCGGTGAGCGGCAAGGCTAATGTTGATGGAACCCTTTATAACCCACACGACGCTAAGAAGCCCCACTCTACTGGTCGTCTATATAAGTCTTTATTTGTTCGCCACTGGGACTCTTATGTTGAGCCTCAGAAGAATGCTATTTGGTATGGTCTTTTAGAGCAGGCTCCGTTGTCACCTGCTCGTCGACAGGCTGGAAAATTCAGTGTTTCGGGCTTAACCAATCTGATTTCTGTGGTTGGATTGACGGGGGTTGAGTCGCCTATTCCGCCCTTTGGTGGTAGTGGAGATTTTGATATTAGTCCTTCAGCCATCGTGTTCATTGCTAAGGACCCAGATCTCAATCCTGCCACTCACACCTCTTGCTCCTGTTACTATGCCCCCATGTTCTCATGGACTAGTATGGCAGCGACGCAAGACACCAAGGTATGCAAAGTGACAGCATTGAAAGGAGCAATGTCTTCGCCCGTCTTGACTTCGGACGGCGGCTCTATCGCGTTATTGGCCATGCAGCATGATGGCTACGAGTCGGATAAGAATCGAATTCTATACGTACCGAACCCCTGGGATGGAAATATGATTGAAATCTTCGAGTCTGCTGACGGCAAGGGACTTTGGGATTTAAGCCCTTCCACTATCTCCTTTGCTCAGGGAGATAACTCCTTGCTCATTCAGGCCGAGGAGAAAGGCCGTGGGGTCCTATATCAGCTTCCCCTTCGAGGCATCGAGGATGCCAAGCCAAATTCATTGCGACGACTTACTCGGGCCGGCTATGTAAACGATGTCGCCCCGGCTTCCAAATACAACACCAAACTTTTCATTTCCAGCAGCAATCTCGTTGACAACAGTCTGTGGTATATCATTGATCCTGCTCGTCCCGAGCCAATCGAACTTGTATCTTCCAACGGCCGTGGAGGCGCGGCGTTCGGTTTAGATCCAACACAGGTTGATGAAATCTGGTTCCGAGGAGCTGAAGATCATCCAGTACACGCATGGGTTGTCAAGCCATCTAACTTCAGGCCTGGTGAGAAGTACCCTCTAGCGTTCTTGATTCACGGTGGGCCCCAGGGTGCTTGGAATGACCAATGGAGTACTCGCTGGAACCCAGCTGTTTTCGCAGAACAAGGATATGTTGTCATTACGCCCAATCCAACAGGCAGCACGGGCTATGGACAGGACTTTACAGATGCGATCCGCGGTCAATGGGGTGGTCGACCATACGAAGATTTAGTCAAGGGCTTTGAATATATCGAGCAAAACCTCGATTACGTGGACACCACTCGGGCCGTTGCCCTCGGTGCATCATATGGTGGCTACATGATGAACTGGATCCAGGGCCATCCACTTGGTCGCAAATTCAAGGCCCTCGTCACACACGACGGTGTTTTCAGTATGACTGGTCAGCTTGCCAGTGAAGAACAATACTTCCCATTGCACGATCTGGAAGGACCCATCTGGAAAGTGCCAGAGAACTGGGCGAAATGGGATCCATCACGATTCACCGCGAACTGGCAAACACCTCATCTCATCATCCATAATGAACTTGACTACCGCCTTACCATCGCAGAAGGTTTGGCTGCGTTTAACGTCCTTCAGATGCGCGGTGTGGAGAGTCAATTCCTGACGTTCCCGGATGAAAATCACTGGGTACTTAATCCTGAGAATTCTCTTGTTTGGCATCAAACCGTCTTGAATTTCATCAACAAGTTCACTGGCCTACCACCCGCGACTGAGGAGCCTGAACTTTCCGCGGGAGTCAATAAGATGACTGTCTAGATAATGAAAACATGCTGCCATATCGTTTGTTACAATACACGAAACTATATTCATGGTCTTTGAATTTCATTTTTGCTTTCGAAGCGAGGTATTGATGGGTGTTTGTTTTGATAACCTCGATTATAGATATCGATGTATTTATTTGCTTTCGGACGATGTTTCAGACTTCTGCTTAGAGTCATTACAATCTGATTGTGTCTATATTGTTCTAATTATAGACGTAGCTGTTTACTTCCTTTTTTTTTGTGTCTGACCTGTTCATCAGGCTGACTCCGCCCCCACTCGAGGTTGACCCCCGCACTGTCTTTTTATACGCAGGATCTGTAACTTCTCATGATATCCTTACATGTTCCATCATGGAAGTTTCTGGGAAAGTTCTCAAGCTAGTACTCGTCGGTGATGCAGGTGTTGGCAAGGTAAGATGATACTATAATATCTGATTTGAACAAAGAATTCTGAGTCTAAGTTTTACAGTCAAGCTGGGTATCCTGCCTATTAGACGGTTTCCATCAATCCGAATATACCCCGACCGATGGCTACAATTGTGAGAGAATCCATTTCTCAACTGTAAGTTTCATTTTCTCTTGTATCTTACTAAACATATTTTTGATATATGATGAGTATCTGTCATAGAATAACCATAATATCGGCTGTGCAAAATTTGATTTCTGGGATATCTCGGGATCTCAAAGTACATCTCAGGATAGGGCGAAGTGGATGGAAGATGGTGATGCTGCTATTATCATGGTTGATCTAGCACATCAGGTCAGTATCGAAAATGCTGTTTCTTGGTATAGTAAGGTGTCTCAACTCAACTCTTTCTACCAATCGGTGGTTTTCAGTCAATTGATATGTGAGCATATAGAGGAGATTATGTCTTCCCGGCAGCATTCCCAGCACTCAGACTCGGTACCAGTCGCGATATTCTCCTGGAAGGCCTATGAAAAGACTGATAAACGGGCAATAAACCCGACAGAAATCTCTTGGTCTGATGATGTGGATGACATACCATTCTTTTATACTACACATCTAGATCTCAATGAAAAGGCAAATAGAATTATGGCGGACGAAATTGATAGAAGGCCTCTTGGATGGATCTTGGAACAATTGACGGATGAAGTCAATGTGGTATGTTTTTTTTTTTTTACCATTCTTGTCATTCCCCGCTAGTTCCCTTTCCTGTAACATGTATTTATCTTTTCTACAGGAGTTCCCTATCGTTTACTCCCCAGATCAATCCCTGCATAGTTGCCATGACCCTGATTGGCTCAAACACGTTGCACCCGAGGCATACTGGATGGAATTGCCCAGCGATGACGACGGTGACTTGTGATTAAAAGATGATATTTTCCTACCTACGAGTGGAGGACTACAGTTAGAGGGTCTTCGCAAAACCCGCGGATATATCTACCTAGATATCGTATATTTCGGAAATCACTATTGCGGTACCTACCTCAGTATTAATTTCTATCAATGTTTCGACAACTCTACGCATACCTACGCGTAGGTAGCAATAAATACCAGGTGGTATTAAAAGAGTGGAGTTTCACACAATTATAAAATTTGACTCTTTATTTCAATGCTATTATAGTACCTTGACTGCACCAAGGCTTAAATTGTAAGTTCCCATGAAGATCTTCGGAAATGCACATTTTAACTAATATCACGATAGAGGATATGAAGGATTTATCTGTATATACTTATTACATTTATCCCAGTGTCATAGGAAAGGTGGTGTGTACTTTGCGAAGCCATGAAAAAGCAGAACCAATTCCTTTGTCCTAGTACCAAATTTAATGCCGGGTATAATATCTGAAACATGACAATGCTATTTCAACATAACAAGTTCATTTGATCATGTTTGCGTACTGCGGAATGAGGGAAAATTGCAAGATTCCAAATTGAAGCTCCAGGGATGTATGACCTCACATTTGTGCATAGTAAGTTGAAGCATTGGCAAGCATCAATGCATCGCACCCCAGGAAAAATTCTGGAAGCAGCTCAAAACTACAATCTGTTATCGCCCACATACAATGACTCTGTAATCTATTATGATTTATTTTGATCGACCTTTCAAGTTCTATTCTATCACTTAATTACCGCTCCTCGAGGCAAGCGGGAGTTTGACAGAACGCAAAATGTCCATCAAAATGATGTCGTGTTGGATACCTGATTCTATAGTATAGGATATTGTATCAGGTATAAGTTGCAAGTCCGCTAATTCTACGGGGCAATCAGATACTTGAGTCTATGGTTTAGGACATTGTATCCAGCAGCGCGAGCCGGATATCGAACTATCACGGAGAAAACGTAGATGTACATTAGTGTAGTATAGCCTTGAAGGATACTCAAGCTCACATATTATTCTCCATCCTGGGGCTCTTGACTCGACGTACGGATGAAAATAAGAAAAGCAACAACATCGCGAGCCGTTATAGAGAAAAGTACTATACCATTCAGCAAGCTTCGTCGCAAGCATCACTAAGCCAAGTCATACTCATCATACTTCGCATTATCGGCTTCAGATCTATTCTCGATCAGAATCATCTATATTGATACTATCATTCAAGTATGCCCTGACAATCTGTGAAGAACAAAGATATAGTCGAGTTCCAGACTTTATAGCGCGTAGGCCCCACATTCGGGCCGAGCCACTCAGGCACATCCGCGCCCACCGGGTCCGAGACCGATCAATCCAGGTTCAATGCCGCATGCCCCGATGTAACCATCCGATTGCCGTGAATGCCCATCGTTGAAAAATGACGGAGGCAAAGTCTGCAGGACTTGTCTGTTCTCAGTCCATCTAATTATCACTCAAATTAGACCAAAATCAGTCTTCAGTATAGAACCATCACTTGGCATCATTTATTTAAAGTATGTGTCAGGCCCACTATATGGCGATATTTTTAAATCTTAAAATCGGTGCTATCGATGAAATACTTCTCAGGTTGATGTCTGGCTAACCTTGACACCCACGGAGGATATCAATCCGAGCTAGTCCGCAAAAATGCCAAGGATATATTGCCTCACAGGATTCGACCTTTCAGGTATGCTTTGCGAGCCTTGCAACCTTGCAAGGCTCGCAAAGCATAAGAGTTCAGAAACCTGTATCTACTGTCTTTGGCTGAAAGACCAGCTACGCGGGGTTATACATGTTGAAATCATACTAACTAGTAGTAACCACAAATTTTGACATTGTCGCCTTAAACATCAGACGAATGTATGACCGGACCAGCGGTTCAAATGCAACGGAAAGACAAGTCATTCGATCCTAACTGCTGGGTAAAAATTCAACCAATTAGCTATCTGGACAACATAGATGATTGGTTGCTTGAGGATTCGGCACTATCCCAGGACAGCGACGAATGAGGTGTGGAGAGATGCTCTCCCCCTTGATGATTAGCTTCTGCATGCGAACTGTCACCATTTCGGCCCCAAGATCGGAGTCCGGCTTAATAGATCCAGATCAATCTGCTAACCGTCCTCGAAGAGATAAAAAGAGGACGGAAACTTCCGGGGGTTCTCCTTTTTTTACTCTTGTTTTACATACGCCATTTCACAGTTTGTCCCCCAATAGACCATGCATCTTTCGTCGCTCCTTGGCGGGCTATCCGTTCTAAGCGGAGTATCCCTCTGTTACGCCAGTTCCCCAATTGAACCATCAAATTTCAATATCACCAGCGCTTTAGAGGATCTAGGCGTCGATATCTTTAGTATCCCAGCATTGAAAGGACTCCATGGTGTCCAGACACGATCGACCGACAAAGCGTGTGCAGCAGCGGTAAGAGTAGCCTCCCAGATAATGAAGGCGCTTACCCTGACTTTATTTGATTAGTGTTCAAGTTTGAGCTTTCTTTTCCGCTCTCAAGTCTCCGCTCAAAGCTCAGCTGGATACAGCAACTTCACAGACTCTTTCTGGTCGGTACAACAGGAAGAAGTCCAGCCTCACTGCGTCTTCCGACCCACCAAAAATACAGAAGTTAGCACGGCAGTCTTACTGAGCAGACTCACTGGGTGCGAATTCGCAGCTCGGAGTGGTGGCCATGCTGCTTTTAGCGGTGCATCTAGTAGCCCTGGCGGTATCAGTATTTGGTTCAAGGATATGAATGCGGTAACTCTCAATAAGGATCAATCTGTTGCCTCTATTGAACCAGGAAATACTTGGCTGTCTATCTACTCGGCTCTTGAACCATATGGCCTAGCTACAGTTGGAGGTCGCGCTGCCAGTATCGGAGTTGGTGGCTTTGTCTTGGGTGGTGGTATTTCTTATCATTCGAACTTGTACGGGTGGGCTTGTGACAATGTTGAGAGTTTCGAAGTGAGTTCATTTAAATACTAAATATTTGATCAGACCCATTACTAACACAAATAGATTGTCTCCGCAAGTGGCAAGATTCTCGATGTTAGTGAGACTTCTTATTCCGACTTATACTGGGCTCTTCGTGGTGGTGGAAATAACTTCGGTCTCGTCACAAATTACAATCTCTACACAATCCCCGCCCCAAAAATGTATGGAGGATCCAGGACATTCACTCAAAACAATTTCCCGCAAGCCATTGATGCTTTTATCAATGTTGCCAACAATGCTTCTGTTGACCCCCACGCCCAGCAATACATTGCCTTCTTAAGTTACAATGGCACTAATCTTGCATCTGCCGAATTGACCTATACCGAAGATGTTGCCGATCCTCAAATTTTCAAGGAATATCGCAGTATTCCTGCCGTTGCCGATACATCGAGCTCCAAGACTCTGGTCGAATATGTCAATTATCTCGAGACCTCAAATCCTTTCCATCTTCGCGAAGTATACTGGCCTATCACTGTACGAATGAATAGGCAATTTTCCCGCTGGGTCGTGAAAACTTTCTACTCGATGATTCCCGAAGTTGCGAGCATCCCTGGTGCCCAGCCCGTCATCATTTACCAATCAGTCACTGAGCCCATCCTGAAGAAAATGAGCAAGTTCGGCGGGAACGCTCTAGGCCTGGACGCTTCAAATGGTCCGCTACAAATCATGCAGATTTCTTGCTGGTGGTTGAATGAGTCGGACGATGAAGATATCTACAAATTTCTCAATAGTTTCTGGGAGAAGGTCATCGCCCAAGCAAAGAAAGAGGGTGTCTATGACGAATATATTTACATGAACTACGCCAGCATGTTCCAGGATCCTATTTCAGGCTATGGAGAGGCAAACAAGGATCGTCTGAAGAGGATTGCGAAGAAATACGATCCTCGTGGGGTTTACCAGACTCTCCAGCCTGGATACTTCAAGCTTGATGGTGCACCTGTCACTGCCAGTGACTATTTCTAAATCCCAGGATTATAAGGCGCCTGAAGCAAGAAACCTGCGCGGTCTTCAGATCTAATCCAGGAAAATTTCATATATTACCAAAAATGTTTCTAATAATTAGCAAGTGTCCATGGTAAACGGTGAGTGTTATTTGTTTCTCACCAGCTAATTTCTCTGCCAAGCGAAGAAGTTATCATTAACCATTGCTAGGCACTATTAAAAAAACCCAAATTTCAGAACCCCGCGAGTCTCGATGTTACATTAGATACTATCCTAGGTTCCAGCTGTTAGTTCGCAGTAGACATATTCCCCTCTACAGACTGGTGCAACTATAAAGATGGCGGGGCCGCCTTCCAAACTTTCATTACTGTTTAGCAAAAAGCTAAATTTTGAATAGGAATATGCTAGGGTTCTTATTTCAAAGTTGAACTGTAAAAAAGATCTAGTGTTGCAGGACTAACCACATTCAATAGTCTACTCCGTAGCTTCGGAGATTAACTCAATGCAATGCACCCTCCGTACATGCAAGCAAGACCCTGTCAGACAGCGCTATTGTAGCCCAGTATTCCAATAAGTAGTCATTTCAGGTCTGAATCTGACCCACAAATCGAAGAAAATCTTAGCTTCAAACAAGTGGCGGACTCAGAAACATGAGCGATTTGACGGAGTTGTGCCGATAACACGCGCCACAGTCTAATCAGCGACTAAAACCCCCCACTAAAAACATAAGCGAAATTGACACTAGATCAAAATTGAATAGTGTAGAAGCTGAACAATGCCTTTCGTGATGGTTCTTGCGGTGAAGGAAAAAGAAAGGATAGCTGAGGACCTTCTTCTCTTGGCTATTTTAAGAAAGCTGACAATATCTCTGACTGCAGGGTCATACACCGATAACATGGTAGACTGGGATTATCCTCGTTTAGGGCTCTTTTTGCCTTTTCGGTGCTTCTTTCTATTGAACGGCCGTCTCACGGAACTGTCAATCCCGTCGTCGCTATTCGTTCTTCTATGTGAAGAATTATGAAAAAAACGTTGCATACTATAGTAAATATGTAGTTGAGTTTTGACGATCTTGCGGGTCCCGATTGGAAGATATAGTTGGTCCTCAGCATGGACCATGAAATGAAATAGTAACTTGAAGAACTGGAATAAAACAACATAAATCATGAAGTCCCCTTATGCTAGTTCTATTGAGATTCTTGGAGCTGAAGTTCCGTATACCGTATGTGGTACTACACAACATAAGATCTTGAATGTTGACCGCTGGTATGCTCTAATTATAAACCACGCGAGTGAGACCTTAGTGCAATTTTGTTTGTCTTCATTCATTACTATGTGGAAATTTCTACTAAGCTGATGCATTAGCGTGCAGTAGATTCAAGCCAAAATATTTCTGCACACCTACTATATATCCACCAGTCGGTAGTTTGAGGTGTACTAGTATCTGTTTAGCCACTAAATAGTAATAACACTAGTGCTGGTAGATGATTTTGCACTCTAAAAAGTAAGATCTAATGCGACATCCGTGTAAGTACAACGTACTAACTATCTGAACAGTGGACATCGCAATTACCACATGAGACACTAAGTTTGATTTCAAGCTCAAGTTACCTACTGGGTAGGAATTTCCTCTTTTGCAAGTTGCTTAGCGTCAGCAAGATATTGGACATAAATATGGATGCTTGACCCAAAATCTCGTCCATCATCTTGCCCAAACCAAGAGGATTCGCAGTAGATTTATTCTATTCCTGCCAAGAGTCAAGACTCACGTGGGCGCAATGATGAAGTTCGCAACAGCGCTCATCCTTCTGCTAGGTGGGGTTTCAGCTGCACCGGCATCTAGCAATGACAGCATGGCCGCGCACAATTTGGAGAAGCGAGCTACGAGCTTCTGGTATGCCAATATGGATCATACAGGGCAATATCGTGGCTACGCTCCGGACCTTGACCCAGACTATACGTATCCGGTATTCAAATCAGTGAATGCTGGAGATGGAGCTTCTATCCAAGACGCTATCAATTCAGGAAGCAGTGGTACTCGACATGGGAGCTGGTTGGCATCTCAGCCTAGAGTAGGTCCAATTCCGCTTCTAGGCTTCAGCCATTGATAAACATAGCTAATCAATGTGCAGGTCGTGTACATCCCGCCAGGTACATATGAAATTAGCAGCACAATCCGTATGAACACTGACACAATTCTGATGGGTGATGCTACAAACGTAGGCTTACTGTTCTTCTAATATATTTCCCTTCTGACATTTCAACCAGCCTCCTATCATCAAAGCTGCCGCCGGATTCTCTGGGGACCAGATCCTGATCTCTGGTAGGTAATCCTCTGAAACATCACTTGCATTGCTAACAATTTGATGTAGGACAGGATCCCACAACTGGAGTCTCTGGGGAGCTTTCGTTCGCTGTTGGTCTGAAGAATCTGATTCTTGACACTTCAAGTATCAGCGGAGGTAAGATATTCTCAGTCATATAAAATCTATAGTGTTACGATTAATGCTAATAATTTGAAGGCAATGCGTTTACGGCACTATACTGGGGCGTTGCTCAAGTGGCCCAGCTGCAGAACATCAAAATTACAATGGCCTACTCTTCAAATGGCCAAGGACATACTGGTATACGTCTTGGTAGAGGCTCAACACTTGGTCTTTCTGATGTCCGCGTCGAGCGGGGCCAGGTAAGTCTTTTGAAAGATCATGTCTTGCGACATATTGTAATAACTAATGGTGTTGAATTAGAACGGTATATGGCACGATGGTCACCAACAAGCCCTCTATAAGAGCATTTATTTCTATCAGAATACCGTCGGTATGCTGATTAGCGGAGGGAACACCATTAGTATAATTGCACCCACATTCGACACATGTGGAACGGCAGTCAGAAACACCGGTGGCTCTCCTTGGATTGCTTTAATCGACGCCACGTCCATAAATTCAGGTGTGACGTTCGTCACAACGGTCTACCCATCTTTCCTCATTGAAAACTTGAACAAGGACACCAATTCGGATATCGCCCAAGTACCCGGAAAAACCGTTTTGGGAGCCCAAAGCCACGTTGACACTTTCACGTACGCGAATACTGTTGGCAGAGATCCCAAATATGGCGCTCAAACTTCCACCAACACTAGACCCTCTGTCCTGGCGCCAAATGGAAAGTATCCCGTCCTGCCTGCCCCCAATTATGCCACAAATCCCATCTCGGATTTCATCAACATTAAGGATCCTTCTCAGAATGGTGGTTATACAGTACTCGGTGACCACTCTAAGGATGAATCTGGCGTCCTGAACAGTATCCTGCAATATGCCGCGAATAACAACAAGATTGCCTACTTTCCATTCGGCAAGTACCGGGTTGATTCTACTCTCTTCGTCCCTAAGGGATCTCGCATTGTCGGCGAGGCCTGGGCAACCATTACAGGTAACGGTGCTTATTTCAAAGATTCGTCTAGCCCCAAACCTGTTGTTGCGATTGGTAACGGCGGTGACGTTGGTACTGCTCAGATCCAGGACATGCGTTTCACAGTATCTGACGTCCTGCCCGGTGCTATTATCGTTCAATTCAACATGGCAGGGTCCTCACCTGGCCAAGTTGCTCTCTGGAACTCGATGATTACTGTCGGTGGTACTCGTGGAGCAAGTGCGCTTACCAACTCCTGCCGTGATGCCAGCAACGAATGTAAAGCAGCATTTCTGGGAATGCATTTCGCACCTACATCGTCCGCGTATGTGGAGAATGTATGGAACTGGGTAGCAGATCACACCACAGAAGACTTCGATGGCGGTTCTAACATCGCTGCGAAGGGAGGAGCACTGATCGAGTCTACCAAAGGTACTTGGCTACACGCACTAGGAAGTGAGCATTGGTGGTTATATCAGTTGAATCTGCGAAAGGCGAGCAACGTGATGATTTCCATGTTGCAAACAGAGACAAACTATGACCAGGGTGACAATGTTCAGCAGATTCCACCGGCACCGTGGGTGGCTGATGTCACTAACTGGGGTGATCCGGACTTCTCATGGTGTGGTGGAGGAGATACTCGCTGCCGAATGGGATTCGCAAACTATATCAATGGCGGGTCCAACATCTATACTTATGCCTCTGCTTCATGGGCATTTTTCAGTGGCCCAGGCTATCAGGCCTGTGCAGGTGCCTACCAGTGCCAGAGTAAATGAATACCATCAGCGCACTAGGCCATGATCCCGAGGCTAACTTTTGTCAGACTATATGCACTGGATTGCTCAGACTCCCTCAAATCTACAAGCCTTCGGCCTTTGTTCGAAGGATACTTGGGCGACTCTGCGGTTGGCGGATGGAACTAATATTGTGACCCAGGATGGATTTACTGGGTCATGGCCAAATACAGGAGGTGATGTCGGCCGATATACACCATAGTCGTTCAAGAGGAATAGTTCTCATCACGTCCTCGAATTTCGAGGCCCACGCTAGTAATTACTAGCTCTGTCTATTCCTATCTAAGTTAGATCTTGCCAAATGAGAATCAAATTACAGCCAGGAGAAAAAAGAGAATGCTATTTTATCCTAAAGCTCGCTTGCGTAGGACACTAATCCATTAAAACCAACGAAAGAATTGACCGTGCATTGTGATATACGCCGAACATCCATAGGAAATTCTTCTCTCAGCCGGAAAGCCGTCATGATAGCGACAGTAACGCAAGAAGAGAAGCCAGTGTATATTTATTTATGGAAATGAGCATACACGAAAGGACTGGGGCTGAGCATAGCTAAGTAGCTGAGGGCCACCCACAAATGCGAGTCTTGTTCGAGCTAAGCCCACACTGAATACGCTGCCCAGGTGGTGAGCGGTAAATTCTCGTTTCCAAGTGGCCATTGGAGTGGCGAGGCAAACCAGGACCGTATGAACAGGATTGCGAAGAAATACGGCGGTGGTTTATTAGATTTGATCGTGCATATCTAATATGAAGGGCTTCCCAGGTGGTATGTTTTATACGAAGCTTATGCCTCGTATGCATTTCCTTATTTGGCATTGGACCCTGAAAGAATTCCACTGTGCATAGTTCGTACTCGTAATACCATTTCTCCACACTTCATAGACGATTGCTTGATATTTCTTCGGCCAATTAAGTAACTTTAACTCTGAAATTGTCTGATAATAATAAGCTACTAGTATGCCTTGGCATTATCTGCATGTAACTAATGCGTGGATGTATGCAAGTGCCCGTAGTGCTACGTCACGCCGCCTGTCAATCTGCAAATGTCGGGGCCATTGAATATCTCAACATTCGATCTGTTTACTCCCATTCAAGTTTGGCCTAGTCTGCTAGTAGACCTGTTTGATACTTTTTTTTTAGTGATGTAACATACCAAATGGCAAGGAAAATAAATTAAACCGCCCCCAAATTTACAAAAAGCCAATTTAGGACAAGAAGTGCGGCTGGTGTGGGGAGGCTGTGCTGTCGATCCAAAAGTGCAGCGTGGTTGGCCTGGTTGAACGGCTGATCGAGGCGGTGCTTTCATTGTTGCCCCGCAGTCATTTGCTTACGACTTTATTAATTTCCCACGTTGCTCATTTGTCTTTACTCTTCTCTCATCTCCTTGATCGTTTTCACTTTTCATTCACAGAAGCAAATCAGATCATGTCGCATTACGGTGGTCCGCCTAATCAGTACGGAGGGGATTACTATGGCCAGCAGGGCCATCAGGGCCAGGGTCAGGGTTATTATCCACCTCAACAAGGACATAGCGGTCCTCCGCCGCAGGGCTATTATCCCCCTGATGTAAGTCACCGTGATAATGATTGATCATGATACATCATAGTACTGCAGGATGTCGGACAATGCGCTGAGAATCTATAGCAGCAACAACAGGGTTACGGCCAGCCTCCGGCTCCATACGGCCAACACGGCCAACAGGGCTATCCTCCTCAATATGGCGAGCAATATCCTCAAGGTGGCCAATATTCCGGGGGTCCCGGTTATGGTGCACCTCCTCAAGATAGAGGCCATTCGCCATATCCTCCACAAGGACCTCCCCAAGGTGCAAATGCCTCATACTACGGCAATGCACCTCCTCAGGGGCAATACGGACAAGCTCCTGGCCCCGGCGGTCCGGAAGGTGAAAAGGGCCTCGGCTCAACACTTGTAGGTGGTGCTGCTGGTGGTTTTGCCGGCCACAAGATGGGTGGAGGGTTCCTGGGAACTGCAGCTGGAGCAGCTCTAGGTGCTGTTGGTATGAATATGGCAACTCATGAATAGTAAGTTTATCCCATATATATTACTACTAGTTAGTTTGCTCTGTGGCTAATCAGGGATGTTTTCTGTGAACAGCAAGGATCACAAGAAGAAGCATAAGAAGGAGAAGAAGGACAAGCACCACAAAAAGCACAAGCATCACAAGCGCAGTTCCAGTTCATCGTCTTCGAGTTCGAGTAGCTCATCTAGTTCGAGTGATTGAGTTGCTAGTTGCGGGGTTGCTTATAGGATGGGATGGTTTTCTCAAGGTTCTTTGATTATTTTTGTTTCCAACGACACCGTATTCTTATACCCAGTAATGAATTGTGATTCCATAAGGGAAAGGCTACTGAATTTATCTTCATTGCTGTTTCTCATTCTGGATTGTTCGGGTATGATTCAAACTACATAAGAGGGAGTATTTCATACTACACTAATGCAATGTATCTTGAAAGTTATTTGCATTGCAGGTGGGTTATCGTCCCAAGGACTGCATTTATTGACTTGGAGCCTCCAACGAACTGAATATGCACCAAAAGGAACGCCACGCTGATGATAAAAAGTAGTATACACCAAGAGTTAATAATATACAGTTGACTTGTTGACTTTATGCGCACAATTGCTTAAAGTTGCGGCGCAGCGTTACTCTTGCGCCTCTGGACTGAGGCTTTTGCTTCCCCAAAAATGGCATCCAGATCTGCTTCAGGAAGCACGTAAGAGTTCACCGATGGCACTGGTTTAGGTGTATCCCAACTGAATTGCATTTTGTCGGAATACGGACTCCGGTACATTCGAGGAACCAGGGCTGAAATGCGCCTCCATTGACGATGCATAAATCTTGATGTGAAGATATGCGGTCGACCCAAAACATATTCGCGGAATGTATGGCCCTTCTGAGGACCGTCAACTAGGAAATCCAGAATAGCATCATCAGTAGTAGACCGGGAAGAGGAAGCGGTGGAGGGTATCTTCCTTCTCTTCACCGGTTCCCATGGAATGGTTCTTGCCAATAAGCCATCTAGTATACCAAGTTCTCTCTCTGGCAATGGTGGATAGAGGCAATCTAGTGTCGACTGATACCATTTTTTGCGGATATTCCTCCGACGCACTAATGGCACTGGTCTATCCCAAGAATTCTTCTTGGGTATGACCGGCTCGAGTTTCGTTAGACGTGGTCGACGACGAGATGTCATAACTACTCCATTATGCATCTGAGATTTGACGAGATCCATCACGATCTCTGGAGGTTCCCATCCATCATCATATTGAGCTGGCTGTGCAATAAGCGCTCTCACTGCTTCAGTATCCTTCGGCACAGGAGGTTTCAAGAACTCATTTAACAACTCATGTCTTCGCTTGCCAATTCGACCATATGAGAGAAACAAGACTTTTTCTAAAGGACCCTGGTACCCTTCATTGGCTCTTCGTAATATTGAGAGTCCATGACGAGCTTGCTGAAGCTTTTGATTTAGAGGGCGGCTCGTGCTCTCTGAGACGCGGCGGTATCGGTCCACGACATATCCACGCATATAAGACCTTGCAACGGGATCAGGTAAATAAGTACATTCCCGCAAAGAAGCACGCAAAAGATGCTTCCATGGGATATCTGATATCCTCGACGACGTCAAAGTGGAGGCCATTTAGATCGACCATCCAACCAAAAGAAAAGGTTGCCAAAAGTGCGTTTCGGCCTAAAACGGCGAAGACGCGAAAAAAAAAGCCTTGGCAAAAAGCGTGTCACGGGACAGACGCGCCTTTCTCTCTTTCCCCAAACCCCGCGACCTTGAGATCAGTCTTGCATTACATTGATCTCCCCCTCGATCTGTAATTTTTGACACATTCCAGGTCTCATCTCCGGGTTTGAGACGATCTTGTATGGTTCTTGTTTAGGCTTGTTGCGCTTTCCCTTCAGAGGGTGGTTAGCCACACGCGCCTCCTTTCGCCTCGCGTCTAAATCGGTACGTCTCCCCACTCACCATTCCGACCCTGGCCATATTTGCTAGATGCTGATCGGACTTGACTGGGTTGTAGCAAGTTGTACTCGAGGAGTAATATAGCATCGACGAACGAATCCACATACGAAACGTCCTGAACGTCTCCCGGTTACTGATATCAGCCCCCTCACGCTACTTCCCGCCCATTCAAGGGCTAACAGATGTCCTCGTTCAATATGTCCAACGGTGCTTTACGTGGGAGTTTTGGAGGATATGATGGGCAAAATGATTATGGGTCAAATATGTCATACCAAGACGAATATAAACCACAGATCTATCGCGTTCGTCTTTCGATCAATTACAACGCACATGTGCTACTTCGCTGACAATACTTCACGATACTAGGCGGTTTACTCCAATGTCTCCGTTTATGAACTGGAAGTCAATGGGATTGCGGTTATGAAGCGTCGGTCCGATTCCTGGTTAAATGCTACGCAAATTCTGAAGGTGGCTGGTGTGGCCAAAGCTCGACGAACAAAAACCCTTGAAAAGGAGATTGCGGCCGGCGAGCACGAGAAGGTTCAAGGTGGATATGGAAAATACCAAGGGACATGGGTCAATTACCACAGGGGGGTGGAGTTATGCCGAGAGTACAACGTCGAAGATATGCTGCGGCCCTTGCTCGAGTACGATATGGGCCCCGACGGCCCCGGTGCTCCTTCACAAGGAACATTGGATACACCTACCAAAGAACAAGCCATGGCTGCGCAACGGAAGCGATTGTATAGTGGTGCGGAGAATCGGAGCATGTCCCAGCCCCAACAAGGAACATTTTTCCAGAACATCTCACGGACCGCCGCGACAGCTGTCAATGCGATCAGCAAAGCTCGTTTCGATTCGCCAAGTACCAATAGCCGTCGTCCAAGCGTCATTCGCAAACCATCTCAATCGCAATCTCAAACACAATCACAGTCTCAATCGCTGTCCCAGTCACTGCCACAGTCACAGTCACAACAGATGAGCAGCCAGGAGTCTGGTATGGCCTTCAGCAGCCAACAGAGCATGTACATGTCGGATAGTGGATTCAGCAGTTTGCAAAATCGGTACCAGGCACACGATGATCAGGATGACTTCATTGAACCCCCTCGCAAACGTGTTCGCTCAGAATCGCATCACGGTCTGCCGTCCCTAAGCTTCCACCGAGAACCGTCTAACTTATCTATGCATGAGCCCACTCCAACGGAACCAAACGACTCCTTCTATCAAGACATAGACCTTGCACCCCCGCCACCGCTCGACGATGGCCAAAAACGTGGTGCTGAATCCATGGCTCCCGCCTCGGACCCCGAGGGTTTCCAGAAGCAAAGGTTGATTATGACTCTTTTCCTCGACAAGCGCATTAAGGACTTTTCCAACCACCCTGCTCTGATGCAGTTGAGTGGTGAGGATCTTGAGATTCCTCTTGATGAGTATCGAAACAATGCCCTTCACTGGGCTGCGATGCTTGCACGGATGCCACTGGTAAATGCACTGGTAGCGAAAGGTGCAAGTGTCTCTCGGGTAAACCTGGCGGGTGAAACTGCTTTGCAGAAATCAGTGGGAACTCGCAATAATCTCGATTACCGAAGCTTTCCCCGTCTTCTCCAAGTACTAGCACCGACGATCGACATGGTGGATTATAGTGGGCGAACTATTCTACACCATATTGCTGTTATGGCGGCGACTGGTGGTGGCGGTCATGTTTCCGCCAAACATTATCTTGAGTCCTTGCTGGAATTCATCGTTCGACACGGCGGCATCGTTGCGGCGCCCACCAATGGCGAGCATATGCAAAATGGAACATCAGGCAGTGATGTCATTTCTTTGGGGCGATTTATTTCCGAGATCGTCAATCTGCGTGATGACCAAGGTGATACGGCTCTTAATCTGGCAGGTCGTGCACGATCTGTACTCGTTCCACAACTTCTTGAAGTCGGCGCAGATCCGCATATTCCTAATCACACCGGACTGCGACCTGCGGACTATGGCGTTGGTGTTGATATGGTTGATGGAAACTCTCAATCACAAAAAGGTGACACCTTTATTGATCAGCTGTCCAAATCTAAGAAGGAGATCCTCGAAGGTAAGATAATCCCCTGATAATAGTTGAACTCAATAGCTAAATCTTTCAATTTAGCCGCAATGTCTCAGATCAGTACAATGGTCGAGGAAGCACTTGGAGGGATTGACCGTGATCTGGCTGCAAGCTTGACCCAAAAACAAGAGAAATTCGACCATTGGCATTCCAAGATTCGCGAATCCGCCAAGGCTCGCCAGATCGAGCAGAAACAACTCGATGAACTGAAACGCAAATCGTCGGATCGAGTGGAACTTGACCGTCGTATCAAGAACCTGGAACGGTCTTCCGAGGGCTTGTTGGCAAATTTGAAGGGTACACCGGGCTTTGACTCTTCCAAGGTCGTCGTTGTTGGTAGTGCAGATAAGGGCTGTGGGGTAGATGTCGAGACTTTCGAGAAGTTATTCCCGGACTCTTTCGATGTCTCATCCGGTTTCTCCAAGCAACAAATAACTTTCTTGGCAGGACTTTCAGCGCCAGATGCCCTCGCACACCGTCTGAATTGCTACCAAGGCCTTAACGGTGGTCTTACAGCAGAGGTTGACACACTGAAGACAAAGAACGCCGTATTGGGTCAGAACTATCGACGCATGGTAATGGCATGTACGGGTTGGAGCGCGGAACAAGTGGATGAGGCTGCGGAAGGCTTGACACAATGTGTCAAGGAATTAAATGATAACCCCGTCCCTGAAGACGAGGCGATCGAAATATTAATGCGTGATCGTGGGCAGGATTGGTAACAAGCTGCTCATCAATCCCTTCTTCTTTTGGTTTATTTCTTCACATGAGCGTTCGGGCGGATTTTCAGGACGGCGTTGATTGCATCTTCCTTTGTACGATACAAATACCCGGGAGGTTCTCGACTATAGTCGATTTGCATGTGTTGTAACTATCTCTGAATACATGAATAACTCTTCTATGTATAATCTGCTCCAAGTTCGAATTGACAAGGATGATGTGCCGGGGTGGCGTACAGGCTAAAAGCTGTGCAATTAGCCGGCATGGCGTATCAATTGGTTCTGGCTAAAGCCATCAGAAAGACTTGTCTCTGCCAAGATCATTCGATTCTGTAGTTCCCCGCGTTCATTGTCTCTTTCGCGGTAACCCCCAAGTTCTGTGCATGGTAAAAGGTTAATACTGTGAGCGGGTGAACTTCGGATTCGAGTCTATTTATACCCTCCCCTAGTCGCTTTTCAACTGGTTTCCCACCCTTTTTCTATATGCAATCTGATCATAACCATCAATAGCGATTAAAATCAAAATGAGCACCGGATTTCTCCACGTGGAAGGCGACACAGTCGTCGACGAAAATGGGCACTCTGTCATCCTAAGAGGTGCAGCTCTTGGGGGTTGGATGAAGTAGGCATTCCTTGCCATTGCACTCTGCTTCAAGTTATCAGCATAAAACCTCTACTAAGCCATCATGAATTAGCATGGAAAACTTCATTACCGGTTTCTCCGGCCACGAATCTCAACACCGAGCTGCAATGAAAAAGGCTCTCGGTCAGGAAAAATATGAATTTTTCTTCGATAAATGGCTTGAGTACTTCTTCACAGAAGCAGATGCCAGATTCTTCGCGCAGTCGGGATTGAATTGTCTTCGATTACCTTTCAATTATCGTCATTTCGAAGATGATATGAATCCGCGAGTCTTGAAGGAGTCTGGTTTTAAACATTTGGACCGAGTCATTGAGTTGGTTAGTATAGCCTCCACTCGCCAGCGGCGAATTCAACCGCTAATCATGTGTGATTTAAAAGTGTGCTTCACATGGTGTCTATACTATCCTCGATATGCATACTGTCCCCGGAGGACAAAATCCAGACTGGCACTCTGATAATCCTACTAATTACGCCGCATTCTGGGATTATAAAGACCACCAAGACCGTACAGTTTGGTTATGGGAACAAATTGCTTCGCGGTATAAGGAGAATCCCTGGGTAGCCGGTTACAATCCACTGAATGAACCGTGTGATCCGGAGCATGTGAGGCTTCCTGCTTTTTACAATCGAATTGAAAAGGCCATTCGCGCGGTGGATGAGAAGCACATTTTATGGCTTGATGGGAACACTTTTTCAATGGAGTGGAAGGGGTTTACCACCGTTTTGCCAAATTGCGTTTATGCAATGCATGATTATTCAGTAAGTCTCTTTCCACAGACTAGCTTTATGAAATTGTCTAAGAACTGACTACTCTAGTCGATGGGATTTCCCACTGGCGAACGATTCAAGGGAACAGCTGAGCAGAAGGAACGCCTGGAACGACAATATCTTCGCAAGGTAGAATTCATGAAGGAGTACAAAACACCTATATGGAACGGCGAATTCGGACCTGTCTACGCAGACCCTAAATTCGATCATGAAGCCGAAACAATTAATCAAGAACGATACAATCTTCTCGGCGAACAACTACGCATCTACGACAAGCATAGCATTAATTGGTCCATCTGGCTTTACAAAGATATCGGACTCCAAGGAATGCTCTACACCAACCCAAACAGTAAATGGAACACAACCATCGAGCCATTCCTGAAGAAAAAAAGAGAATTCTGGCTCGATAAGTGGGGTCTTCGTCCTGCTTCTGAACCAGAGTCTGTATTGAGGCCTTTGGTTAATTGGATTGATCGTGTCAGTCCAACGGCGAAGAATACGTATCCTACGTCTTGGAATACGGAGATGCATGTCATGCGTGGTGTATTTAATACATTTCTTGCTGCGTCTTTTGTGGATGAATTTGCGGGTCTTTTTGAAGGAATGAATGAGGATGAATTGGACAAACTGGCGAGAAGTTTCCATTTTGATCATTGCTTGCAGCGGGAGGGGCTGAATCGGATTCTGAAGGATCATGCGCAGGTTACCAGTAAGTAGTGAGGAAAGTCATGTCTCGATGTTTTCTGTCACGATGAGGAAATTCAAATTGCATTCTTTTCGTTTCACTTTTTGCAACTATTCATGTTTTGAGCTGCAACTGCAAATCTTTGATAAGTTTGGTGTGGGGTGATGGTGGCAATACTAGGATATAGTTCAGTTTACTGTGGAATATCATTAATACCACGCACCAATTACCCCTCCACACACGCTATCGATAAAGAAAAATCGAAAAGATCGCGGGGTTTCGCACTTTCAACTTCAACCTCGAAAGACCCCGCGGAGGTTTAACGACAGATTGGCGCTCAATCAATCGAACAGTTTGATATCCCCCTGTTCGATATGAGCGAATCTACGCTTCCCTCCACGCTAAATGGCGTCTTTGACGCCCCTCTGAAACACCAATATGATCCCGTTCACCTCACCTCCGAGAACATTGTCCCTATCCTCGAGCTACCACTAGCAAAGAAGCTCCTGGGTCACGATGCCTCTGACAGCGAAATCATTTCAAATATTGCCAATGGCGAAGTCTCCTATACCTCATTCGTCGCCGACCAAGCCTGCGCGGCCCTCAAGACACCACCACAAGGATTAACCCTCGAACAAACACAATCCCAAATCCTACACCTTGGTTCGGCCGCGCTTTTCGCTTTCTTACAGTCCAACGTCACCGGTCCTCCTCTCGACTTCAACTCGGCTGAAATCGTTCTCCCCGCTGCGCTACGAGCCGATATCGCTACCACTCGCTCTGTTCGAAGCAAAATCATTCGCGAATGGTCTGTTGATGGCGAAGCTGCCTACAAGCTTACACCCAACCCGGAGCTATTCTCAGTCGCCAAGGCTCTTCTTGCCGATTCTGAGCTCCAGGGAGCGGTTGCGGCAAATACTGCTCGCATGCGCGTCAACTTCCTTCATCAGAAGATGCTTTCTGAAGTTACCAGCCCATTACAGGACGCGATTTATAAGGACACGGAAGTGCTCGCCAAGGCAAACTTGAACACTGAAGATCTAAGCCGCTTTTTGTTGGAGCGCGCAATTATTCACACCCATCATGGATTTGACGGAAAGGCACGGGCCGACATCGACGAAGCGTCTAAAATTCGCAACTTCGAATTTGCTTTGACGGGACAAATGGGAAAACGCACCAAGTTCCAGGAGCGCGATACCAGTCAGCTTGTTATTCTGGCGAAGAGTGCCGATGAGACGGAGACAACCGATTCTACTACGGTCTCTGGTCCGAAGAAATTAGATTTGAATGATGATACCTTGCTTGAAGCTATTTCGTTCGCCGACAAGAAATCTACAACTGTTCAGGATCAGCTTTCCCCCGCGCTCCAATCAGTTGACCCCAACAACCAGCCTATACTCAATCCTGTTGATTCCGCTATCCTGCTCGCCATGGCTTCTGCCATCACAAACACTGCTCCAGAAAACGGACTTACCCGTGAAGAAACCCAACCATACGCAACTCGAGTACTGGAGGGTGGGAGCTCGAACTGGCAAATTTATACCGAGGCATTGCTTCTTCGAAGTAGAGTAGAGGGCTACCGGGCTCGCACAGTTGAGCGAGCCGTACTTCAGATGCAAGCACTTGTTGATCAAGTTATTGCAGACACTGCTACCAGTGATTCAGCCGCTCAACAGCCATCATCTGAGCCTACAACTTTCCTCCCTCGACCCGAACAGTCTGAATCCGCTCCGGCTGCTAGTCGATTGGAGTATATTTGGATCATGAATTTCTCAACACGCTGGAAGTTGGAGTCCGAGCTTGCTAAACGCTGGGTTGAACTTGGCGGTCTTCGAACTGCTCTTGAAATCTACGAGAGACTTCAGATGTGGGCTGAAGCCGCTCTCTGCTACGCTGCTACCGAGCGAGAGGAGAAGGCGAAGGCCATGGTGCGTCGTCAATTGTACGAGGCCACTGGCCAAGACGAAGATGACGATAATGAGCTATTCGAAGGCCCTGAGCGGTCACCCCTTCCTGCCGATGCGCCGCGTCTTTTCTGCATTCTCGGAGATATCGACAAGGACGAAACATTTTATGAGCGTGCTTGGGATGTGTCTGGTCAACGGTATTCTCGCGCTCAACGATCTCTGGCCCGTCATTACCTTGCCCTCACACCACCTGCGCTTGAAAAGGCTGAAGATGCGTATCGAAAGAGTTTGCATATCAATCGTCTCAACCACAGCTCTTGGTTCGCTTTTGGGTGTGTTCAACTCGAACTTCAAAAATGGGAAGATGCCGTCGATTCATTCACCCGTTGCGTGCAATTGGATGATACCGACGGAGAAGCCTACAGTAACCTCGCAGCTGCCATCATGCGCCAACCAGAGCAAGAGCACAAGGTCGAGGTTACTATCGACGAGAGCACAGGCGAAGAGATTAAAACAGAGACAGATCCCTACAAGCGTAAACGCGAGGCACTGGCCGCTCTTCAACGTGCCGCTCAACTCAAAAATACCGATGCTCGGATTTGGGACAACGTCCTGACGGTAGCAGCCTCAATCCCGCCTCCATCAACACCATTTCGTGACGTCGTCACCGCACAAAAGAAAGTCATCGAAATCCTCGGCGCAAAGAAGGGCGAAAAATGCATCGACGGTCCGATCCTAGCTATGCTAGTCGAATTCCTCACAACCGCCTTCGACTACGAATCTCTGACCATCGAGTCCGACTCCGGTCCAATCATCCGAACAGGAACCATTCCCGGCCAAATTCTCTCCCTCATCGATGACAGTGTTGTCCCTCTAATCACCCACTCTTCTTCTCTCTGGCGTCTAGTTTCTCGTGTCGAAATGTTCCGCAATAGACCCAGTGTCGCCCTGGAAGCTCAAGAGAAGGCCTGGCGTACTGCCGTCACCGCATGCGCACAAGGTGCATTCCAAATGGGAGATGAGAAGCCCTGGTTGGAAGTCATTAGTGCTACTGAGAGGCTTGTTCGTGAGGGATATGCTCGATACGGTCCAATGGATCGGGAAGGTCAACCGGAGAATCCTGATGGTGAAGCTGAGATGGTTGCGCGTGATTGGAGATTCAAGGCGCGCAGTGCTATCAGAGGAATTATGGGTAAGGGTAAGGATTTCTGGGAAGATTCCGAGGGATGGAATAGATTGAAGGAGTTGCAGAGTGAAGTTACTGGGAACTGAGTACTAGTAATAGATTTTAGATAGCATAGCATATAGCAAAATGTGGCAATAGATTTATTGGTCGTGTCTTCAATTTGTAAAGTGATCACGGAACGGAAGATCCTGTATCTCCGATATATCTGTAATTATATACATGCCATATCGGAATGCAGTTCCAATCTCCAAGTCTACCCTTAAACACTGCAGTTTCTGACACAATATCCTCTTTCTCTTATTCCCTCGTCTTTTGCTAGAAAGAGACCAAACAGAATCGGGTTTCCCACTACAGCCAGCTATGTTTAGGCACCCGAAACAGACTGAGCCTGACAGGTTCTCCGTGAGACTTAGCGAGATACTTCAGCCTCTTTCTGTGATTCCTTGGGGGGCACTCGCCATGTGGTATCTAGTATCTAGGGGTCCCCATTGACATTGATGTAAATTTTATATTTGGCTGACCTGTTGTTCTTTTGAATACTAACAATAAATTCATTACTTTAGGATTCCATGATTGTGGTGCAAGATGATGACTATACAGACGCCATCGAAAAGCTTGAAAATGCAGGATTTATCCGAAGCATTCCAATCCGTGGAACTGCTCCCGAAATAATGGAATCCCTTCCAAATAAAGAGCAGGTTTTAGAAGAAGTAAATGCTAGCTACGACAACGTTTCGACCGATTCTGTGCAGTATTTGATTATCCTCTGAATGATTCTGCAGAAAAGTCCATGCAGGTATATATATTTCCGAATTCTTTTGCACATATATTTCCAAAGGATATTTCCAGTTTTTCGAACGGATCAGAAAATACAGTGTCAACAATACAGTTGCTAAATTATGGCAATTCATACCATCCACTGGAACCGATATTAGTGGAAAGTTTTGATAAATTTGTTAAAGCTGCAATCGACGAAGAAACAGATATTGAACTTTCTGATATGGGTTTTTCGGCCTGGGATGAAGAATTGATTTCTTACATATCTATGATGACAGGATATCTTGAAGTTGAGAAAGATGTTCTCGATCCGTGTCCGGATAAGCAAGCAGTGGCCTGGTACAGTTGCAACTTCGGTCGAATTCGTGAGGCCAAATTCGGTCCTCTTGGTCATCACATTTCAAAATGTTTAGGCTCGGGAAAAGAGATTCCAATAGATATGAGAGGTAATCCTCTTTGATAATGGTCCTCAGCTACAACTATATAGTGTGTTCAAGTGGCGCCATTGTATGTTTCTCGGTGATTGATGTTCGTTTAGGCTACTTCTTATAGCGACAGACCAAATCGAAGAATCTACTCCTGTAGGTTCTGGAGTAGGTTCTTCGATTATGGAGTTTCTCTGCTGCTACTAATAAACAGAGAAACTCTAGAAGACCCTGAAACGATATTCACCACTACGTATTTGCTGTTTTCCGTGATTTATGAAAATCATTACAGTAACCTTGGAAACATATGATCATTACTATTCCCTGGGTACTGATTCAAGCTGTGCTCTTTTCAGCTTCTTGTGATTTGCTTGATTCAAGCTTCCTCTTCAGCATTCCACAAAAGCTTTCAAACAAGACACTATCCATGCCCTGGCTCCAGTCAATTGAGACATGTACTTCATTAGCGTTCGGCGATTCAAATTGACCTCGAACAAGTTTCGCCTGTACGCGAACACCCAGAGCAATTTTGTCGGGCACCGCACCACGTTTGGCAGAGGAACTGTCCTGCCCTGCTAGCTTCATTTTGCGCCGTGCCTGTCTGGACCAGACATTCTCAGCGGCGAATCCCACGCCAGTACTGAGATCTTTCTCCCAGTTCCAGAACCAACGAAGAGACTCAAGCTCCTTATTAATCACACTCGTGGCGTGGTCGATAGATATGTCGCTCGGCAACGTGAAATGATAGTTAGCGGGGAAAGGAAGTAAATGTTTGGGGAAACCAGGAATACCCCGAGCCGCAGTCTATACAAGGTCAGACATCTTCGAAGCACCAAAGACAAACGCGAAGCATGAATGGCTTACCATAGAAGGCCGACGATCTCCCCAAGACCAAGCTAACGCCCACCGTTTCGTTTTACTGCCTTGTACAAATTCTGTCACAGCATAATTCTGGTTGCCATGCTTCATGAGCTTTTCGACGAGCGCCGAAACACTACTCAATTTCCCAAGCATGGACGTATACCACTGGATTTGGGTTCGAAGATAAAGACTTTCTTCGATCATACGTGCCACGAAGGCTACCTCTCCGCCTGGTGCAACCATTTCCACGTCGGCGCCTGTGCAGACTGACGATGGTTCTTGAGCTTTGTTTTCTGACAGTTGAAGCATTTCCTCACGGGAGGTATAAAATGGAGGATTGCACATTGTGAAATCAAGGCTTTTGAATGTGTGAGCTTTTGTTTCTCTCAGTTAATCTTAACCCTCCTTACCTCTTTCGTTCAAGCTTTTCGAGTGGAAAAAGAAGATCATTGGCTTCGGTTTTGAAAACCCGAATGCGTGATTCGAGGTTATTCAGTTTAACATTTTCCGTCGCAGTTCGCGCATTATTTTCATCGATATCTGGATACTTTTCAGTAGAGTCATATGCTAACGAACAAGAGCGACTCACCTGTTGCAACGAACTCCCAGCTAGGCCGAGCTTTACAACCGAGTAATGGGTAGATGCTGCAGCATCCAGTGCCACTTAAACTGACTGTTAGCTGGTATCCTTCATGGAGTTTGGTATGCAAGCCTACATATCAAGACCGACCACTTTTCGTCCGGAGTCATTTCTGACATTGGATGTACCCGTCGTCGAATCAAGAAGGTCGTGAAGCCAAAGGATATAATTTAACCTGAGAATGTCAGAATACAACCTCCTGAGGCCTTTTAGAGTAGCTTACCTATTGGGAACCTTCGAGCATATGACATCAGCACATGAATACTGTAGTTAATTTGCCGAGAACATACCGGTGGACACAGTCGATCGTCAGGTAAATTCACCTCAAGCCCGAAGTCTTTCTCCAGTAAGCTGACAGTCAACTGTCTTTCAAATGATCAATTGCCCATCCTTATATCCACTCCGCAAATGCAATTTCCGTCCTGGCAAGCTTACCTGACCGCAGCTGAATCGTTAAAGTCCAATTGGCCATTTGGTTTCAAGCTGGAAACAGTTAGATTGCATCAGATGGTGCTGTTATTTAGGACATCCAATATTCGGAACATACTACTTCGCAAAGTCCTTCGATTGCAGCGCGAGTGCATCAAAATCAACATCATTTTTGTAAAGATCCCGGAAGGAGGCCATATCTGAAGTAATTGTGAGTGAGTTGTAGTTGTAGAACGTTTCAACGCGCGGGATTTGATCGGCGGATTATAAGGCATCAAGGCAGACAGTGGTCATGTGATCATTCATGGATCTATATTAAAACGAAACCATTGAACATTTGTACAAATGATTGATTTTTGAAAAATTTCTTCATCGATTCTAGTTTGTACTCTATGGTATGGCGTATATGACAATTGGTGTATAAACAGGTTGAGTAAGTAAGAAGTGTAGGAAGCAAAAACAAGATTCAAGTCGCCAAGGCAAAGAATATAAAATCCATTTTATATTATGGATGGGACCCTGCATTTTATAGAAGAATGCTGGGAAGTCAAACGCTTAATCACAGGTCATTAGGTCATGAAAGGCGCCAATTTCAAGTGAAATGACTCGCCCTTTTTTTTTTGTCTTGTTCTGTTGTTGAAAGACCTTTTTCTTATCCAAGATTGCAGTCGACAGTTTCGACAAGAATGTACTGTATAACTAGACAGCCTGCTGCTTTTGCTTAAGTCGCTCAGTTCTCTCAAGGCGCCATCCAGGACCCCAGCGCATTTCGACGGCGAGAAGAGGAACCATACAGACAGTGATTCCAGAAAGTAAAATGAATGCATATTGAGCTGTGATAGCATCGATGATGGGCTGGACGGCAGCAACACCGGCAGCACCAATCAGACATCGCATTAAATTGTTGACTGCGGTTGCACTGGCACTCGCTCCAGGATAGAGATCAATGACGAGTGCGCTGTTGATGGTGAAGATGGCAGTGGCACAGTAGGCGATTATGTATTGGAGGATGATTGGTAGTGCGAGATGGGTACGAAGTGAGACGCCGTAGACAGCCGTGCAAACGATGAATAAGGCAGTGATCCACCAAGTATTACGCATTCGAGCATACTCGATAGGGAAGTCAGGGTGAGTCTTCGTTGTTATGCGTGTGTCGAGAGGTAGATTGTGCTCTTGGCAGTATTCACGTTCTGTTCGCTTGTGGTTGTAGTCCATTAAGTAGCCGGTAGTATAAGAGCCTGAAATACAGCCGAATCCTGGTATTCATTTCGATTAGCAAATTATATAGAAGCATTGAGGCATTGGCACTCACCATTTCCGAGGAATGTAAGACCAACCTCCAAAGTATTCAGTCCGTAAGTAGATTCAAATAGATCCGAGGTCGACGAAGTGACCATCGACCAGACAGTATAGACAATAGCGCCGAAAAAAAGAGTGATAAATACATCTTTCTCGCCAAGAAAACCCAGTGGCGCAAACACAGTCTTGATTGTGACTTTCTTCCTCTCAACCGAGGGAACTGAGTCAGGCTTTGCATCTTTCTGTCCAGTAAAATGGTAAATGAAGGGTTTATTGAGGCCATGGAGAGGCACGGTTCCATTCCCAGCAACGCTGCGAAGCGTTTCTGGGAGAAAAAACAGGATAGAGAAGAGACTAATTCCGGAAAGTATAGTCAAGAACCAAAATATGGCTCTAAAACCCAAGTACTGCGACAAGAGACCGCCAAATACAGGACCAACACCCTGACCAAGCATGCGTACTACAATCGTTAGACTAGTCAAGCGAAAGTGGGATACGGTTTTGATATTTGCTTACCTCCGCCAAAGATTCCAATCAAGCTTCCACGTTCAGCAGACGTAGTAATATCACCAATGACTCCGGCTCCTGTGTAGACATGAGAAACTGCATTGGAAACGTGAAGGTGGTGTTTAGTACATACCAATTGAAATAGTGGCAGCACTACCAGCAGCCTGGATAGCTCGGAATGCCATAAGCTCTCCATAATTTGTAGATACTCCCAACGCAATGTTTGCAATCATATAAACGATGAATGTTCCGATGAAGATGGATCGTCGACCAATAACGTCGGAAAAGGAGCCCCAGAAACTGGGTGCAATACCTTGGACGATCATGTAAATGGTAACAGTGAGTGTGGCGAGGGACATCGAAATATTCAGTTCCTGAAAAAAGAAGCAATGAGACATTGTTTATGTGAAAATTGGAAGATGCTATCAACTCACTCTAGATATCTCACCAAGTGCTGGGAAGTAGATATTGGAGGATAGCGGCGAGAATATGGCGGCGAGAGATACAATGCAGACAATCTGCAATTTGCGAGATCGAGAAAAGACATGATAAGGTGGTGGAGATGTTGTCTGTCCCTCAAGGTTGATAGAGTCGGATGAGGGTGTTGGAAGTCTTTTCTCGTCTTGGGGCGACAAGCTAGGGCTAGAGTTGACTGAGTACGCAGTAACTGTAGGCTCCTTGAGAGAGTCCGGGGACTTGTGTTCGGACATGGTCGATAGGTAAAGCAACTATGCTCTTGATCTTAAACTTTCATAACGGTTGCTCTAGAAAAGAAATCGAATATCTGAAGAGATCTTTTCTAGATCTGTCAAGTCGGGAAATAAAAGCTTTGGATCTGCTCGTAAGTTGGAAGGCAAGGGACCTTTTTTATGTCCGATTTCAGCCCAATTCCCCTGATAGCCCTCCTCTGAATCTATGGGCTGTATCCATACATTTTGGAGTCAAGACCATGTGCTCCACTGTGGGTTTAGCCAAGGGGACGGGGGAGAGTGGTCCCCTTGGCGGTTGGACTAGATGGATGGCAAGGATCGGAGAAAGACGGTCATCTAGATGCTACCCACTCCGAAAAAAAGGTAAATGATCAGCATATTGTGATTCTAGACGGAGTCCTTGGTCCCTGATATCTACGGGTAGACACTGAATGTAAATAGTGCACGAATTGGTTCTCGAAATCGACAACTACTTGATTTCACATACTTCAGTTCTTACAGCGCACTGATACAAAAGCATAGTCACATTCCTTCTCAAGGTCTATATCCTGGCACCTATTTCATATTCAATCAGTTTGAAGTTCGCTGTCATATATATCCAAGCCCTAGCATACGAACTTCCTACTAGTAGTCAAATGTCATTGCTCGATTAGGGGTACAGCTAGTGTGTACACAGGTACGCGTGTCCTATGGATCGACTATGAAAAGATCGGCAGAGCATGGGCGCAGATGCACATAATCAAGAAGTCCTGTATTACTCTTCTTGTCGAAATACTCTTCACGGTGCCGATTATCATTGTATCGTTGGCCTGAATATCCCGAAGTCCTGCAGACGCGGGTGAGCCTGCATGACACAATCTTGGAAGCGTCGCAGGATGATGAAGGCTAAGTGATCTTAATCAAGTCAGGACTTGGCGAAGACTACACTATTTTGCACATGGGTCTAGAAAATGGAATTTGAAACAATGTCATAGCGTTTTTAACCCATGAAGATCTTGGGTCGACAAGCAATGCCAAGCTCACCATTGACCAGCTGGGATTTGTTTCAGGGAGCAATGATTAGATCCATGCGCCAGCAAATTACGTAGGCAGTCCATGAAAGCAGTAATGTGAATTAATTCCATTTTCTCTCTGTTCTCTATTCTCCCCTTTTTGTATGTATAGGGGAATTGACAGATAGCCCTTGCTGGAGTGATGACGATGAAAGGGATCAAGTGGGGGGTTTACTAGTCATTTAGGGCATGAACATAGCCCATGATAATGCATTTCCAGGGTCTAGATAAGCGTGAGAGGCTGTATCCGCAAACTAATGTGATCAATGCATCTGCATTTCATCCAATCTCGACATCATAGGTGGAACTCTGAAAGAAGAATGCGCCTTGGGACAAGGTTCGCGCCAAGCGGATAATGATCGACAGCCGAACATCCTGGCCTGACGACTTCACCCAACTAATTCCTGCTGCTAATCCTTGAGGGCCAATGGTAGACCCACCGCATCCCCTTTTGGCGCCGACAACAGGGGTGGACACATCCACCACTGCATGGTCTCCAAGGTTTGTATGAGAGGATCGAAGTCTCCACCATACGTACTAGAACGATGCACGAAGGTGTCCAGCCGGCACGGACAGACGTCTCATAGTTCGTCCCTGCTCGTTATAGGCTGGTCTGTACCATCCGTCATTGATCGTCTTCCCAGTGAAGTATGTACGTACATGATATGCACTGTCGCAATCGAGATGAGATGTCGGAAATTTTCTATTCGGATACAACCTTTTTTTGCTTGCCTTACAATAAGGCTGATCTCGTTCTGCCTTTACTCTTGGCTCTTGGCTCTTGGCTTCCAGTCTTTTGCGATATTCTCATTTTCAAGAAACTCCGAGGAAACCGCCGATATGCATATCAGGGTCCACCAATGCCCGCTCCTTGGCTGTCGCGACCGGCCGAAGGTCATCCCGAGTCGGCTAGCCGAGTGCAACATCCCTTGTGTTCCTCGTGCATATGGCTTCGATGCGGATTGGTCTGTCCGGTTTGTAAATGTTAATCGGGACCTTCTATTCCTATGCATCGGTGTCCGGTGTAGGCCGCTTCTCATGCTGAATTGTGAGAGGCTATTTCAACTCAGTTTCGGACTTCGAGTTAAAAATTGACGATTAGGAGCAATACAGTATAGTGAAGATTGTACATTCATAGTTAGGGCTCCACCTACGTCGTTGAGATATCTCGTCCGTCCGGCTGCATCTGAGAATGTGCCCAATCGGAAGTTTTCTTCAGTGTTTATATTAGGTTGTGTATTCTTTGACGCCTTCGTGTGGCGTCCTTTCCAAGAGACACTTTCGTAGACATTGATGGATCTGGAAGGTCGTTCCCTCTAGGATTAATCCATGATATCAAGTATAAACACTCGATATTTGAATTTTCGCCCAACCTGGGAAGATAAGTCAAGGGCTTCATCCATCCTGCTCCCTTCAAATCCCTGATGTCCCATATTTCCGTGTTGATACCATTCAGTCACTATCCCGGAGTCTTTTTTCGATGCATGTAGAAGAAGCCCTTCTTTTACATATGGTGTGATGGTATTACTCCATCTAGTATACCAAGTATTGCATCAGGCCCTTTTACTCCATAGTATTCTGTGCAAAGACTTAAAAGTATAGTAATACTTGTACAACATACTAGTCGTAAAAAGCAGTACAAACCGTACTTTTGTGGATGCCCAAGGGGGTTCTCAAGGCATCACAATTGATCGACATGCTTTGTTCCAATAAAACGCATGGGCCACGCATAGTCAGAACTAAGTACACAGCCCCCTAATCAAGTATCAATGCTTCATGAATTTATTGAGGGGCCTAGCCATTCAAATTATTATTTTCATTCTCTGACATGAATAGGGCTCCAGGTCCGATATCCGTGAGTGGACGGGACATGGATAGCTATATCAAAACAGTAGAGTATTGAAGCCGTCGACGGAGCAGATAGTTGTTGGTATAACACTGTGACGTGCAAAGCCCCCCCAAAAAAAAACAGAAAAACAAGCTACCACTCGATATCCGTATATCAAGCAATAATTAACATTCATTGAGGTCCACGATCAATGTGAGCTCGTTTCGACAGAATTGTGAACTCTTGAAGCATAAATCCTACTGAGCTTGTGACATCGGGATATCCGTATCAATATAATGGCATACGACTGTTTACGCGGTTTCCCTTCGGTGCCATAATCGTTCTTTCTCGCAACTGAACATTTGAAATTACAAGCTGCTCTTTCCTCAAGAGTCTACATTCCATCAGTGCCGATTCCCGGACGACGTTTAATCCAGCCTGTTCCACCTCCCTAATCCTTCAACCTGAAGAAAGAATCAAACAGTTCAGAGCTTGTCTAGAGCTAGCCAGTCCCAACACATGAGCATCGAGGCTCTCTACAGATCGTTCATCGTATGGGGCTGGCGGATTAAGACCCCATATATCAGGGGATGTCCCCGTTTCCCTCGCCGATCAAGGCGCGTTGATTAGGATCTTTGAGAGAATACTCTGTCAACCGCAGGCACAATAAGATAGTGTGAGGTAAGTTCCTAATCCATAATGAGAATAAATTGTCTTGATAATGACTTTTCCTGTAGTGGTCTTGGACAGTGTGTACCAAAAACAATATGACATGATTGAGAGATCCACCCTTTCGCAGCCCCGATTCGAGATCGCAAATCTCAGGGGAGTTGATCCCGGCCAATTCAACTCTCCCTATAAGGCTCCGTCAAAGGAGACCTTCATCCCTCTCCCCGCCTTATCCCTGATCGACCTCAAACATGACAAGGTGGAACTAGCCGAATGGATTTCCGATCGGTCCCCTTTCCTGATGGACCCGAGACCACGCGTAGCCGGCCTTGGGTCGACTAGTGGATCACATCGATAATATCCACCACGATAACGGGTGATCTGCCCAAGGCCAAGAAAGTCGGGCTCGAACCTAACAGAGCATGAAGATCGCTTCTGGTCGAATCATCAGCGGAGGCGAGCGGAATTCCTATCTTTCAGTCCTTGGCAAATATCTTTTCCTTGGACTTTGCCGAAGCTCTGTTTTTGAGGGTTGGAGCGGTGTGGGTGTGTTGGACGGGGCTTCGGGTCACATATCAGTATTGTCGTCGTTCTCGTTAAGTTTCAATGCGGTTGACAATCTCTGGATGTTTTCTGAGTAAACCAACGATTTCATACAACCCCCAATCAAAAGCATTTGTCGTCAATTTTATCCCCACTTGTTGTTTTAACAGTCGTCAATTCCACGTCAGTTTGTGCTGAAGCATTGAATCTGTGTAGCCCTGTATTTAAGGGCTTTTGGATGAGGTCCCAGTGCACTGTTGCCTTTTTGTGGTGACCTCATCTTCCAGATTTCCGCTGGTGTGCTTTCTTTTCCGTTTCGAGGTTCTTACCACTTTTGACATGAGACGTGTTGGGGGTATGAAGGGCCGCGGGTTTCACGTAACTCCTTTGCGGATAGCGTTGAATTGTCAAACGCAAAATCAAAGCTCTTGCGAGCGGACTCGATGCATTGGTTATCGTTTGTCAGAAGTCTAATGTGATTGTTTCAAGGATCAGAGACATGTATTTTTGTGCGTCCTGGCTTATATGAAAAATTCTCTGTCTTCGAATGATAAGGTCATCGTGCAAGCCCTTGGGTAGACAAGTATAAATAAGTGGGGGTCTTCAGAAATCCTTGACATGGTGAATACATTCGGACATTGTATTCAAAAATCTTTTGGGAGAAAGGAGATCAATCTAGAGGTTTAAGGTAGTGGCAAAAAGATTTCCGGTGGAAGGAGAAGACTCTTTTAGCACATAAGGTAAGCACGACTTGGTTTGCTATCGGTTTCCGTACCCTGATGGATTGAGTCATGCTGAGTATAAAGGAAAATTACGACCAGTGAGAATTCACATGATGCGAATTTGAATATGAATGCAAAAACATGCCATGAAATCTACTATATTTATATCAGAGAACTTGATGATAGTCTACGAGGATGAACTAGATCCATCTAATGAACTTATAGGTTTATATCCATATGAGATAGATCTCACACTTCTCTGGCAGAGAGTGTGGCAGCTTGCTCTAATTCAATGCCCGAGTAATTACTAAAATACAGATGTGGCTTTTGATGTAACTTGCATAAGTATGCCTTTGAATATTGATCTCCAGAGCTTAATTTCGAGCAATCTGACCAATTGAGAAGCTTGGAGCTCTGTATCAGCGTAATCACATGCATGAATCGGGTATATCAGCAACGAAAAAGCACTAGTATTACAATGCGTATTAATTTGGACCCCGGGTGTGTCTTCAAGATTTCTAGATTTCGCTGATAACCACCTCGTCGCCGGTCCTTCTTCTCGTTGCTTCCCTGTTTTTTCTTATCTTGATTTCTTCTCGGGAAAATGCAAGCGACTGTTCTCGTTCCTAGCGTGTAAATCGTGAGATAAACCTTAGAATGTGTAAAAAGAATGTGGGTCTGCAAGCCTCAATGGTTAGTTGACTTAGGTGAAAGTAGCCGCCGGACAAGGATAAGAATATACTCTGCATCATATCTACGATACACCGGCCAGCATACCTCACGCAGACACCTCATACTAGGGAATTTAGCAATATCTAGGATTCAAAAGCGGTAAATCTCTTTTTGACTGAGTCCTTGAATTGTGAAATACCTCTGTCATATTAGTTGGCGGCCATGAAGCGCTAATTTATGCCATTTTATGCAGAACCGGGTATTCCGGAGCTACACTGAAGCACGACAGAGACAGAGAAGGCCTTTTCCGCTCAAACAGGACTAGTCATTCATTTTATTCCTGCCATATATGTAACTGGCATGATTCCATTTCATAAGATCAAGACCAGTGGGCCGGACTAAGGAGCTGGTATTTTCATTTTCTGGCGTAAATTGCCAGGACGGCTTCGCTCTAAAAATCGATATAGAATTACAATCTAAAATGTAAGAGGGATAACAACAAGATTATCGGTCGTCCCTAAGAGAGATTGCTACAGTATATGAATATTATTGCTTTGGCGTAAATAATCTTTGCCACGTTTTCTGTCCCTGCTTTTGATTTCCAAAAAGGAAGAAAAAAAAATGCATCTCGCTTCCCGGTGGTGTTAATTCCCTTGATATCGGCGAGAAGGCAGGCAATGATGGCTGGTTCCAGAACTACACCAACCTCGCCTACTCTTACGAAGCAGTTGATCAGGTCCTTCAATTCTTCGTCGAGACCGGATACCCCTGGGCCTCCACTCTTTCTCACATCAACGAAGCTTCCGATAACCCATCCGCCTTCGCATCACCAAACACATTGACCACCAATGGCACCAACTGGATCGTCAAGTACACAGATGGTGTCCTTGCTCGTATTGCCCGTGTTGACAAGCGCATTCCGTTGATGTTGCAGGATTGTTTCCTGGGCGAGGAGCACTGGTCCAGTCTATTCCCCAACAAGAGCAACCTAGTCATCGATACTCACGTATACTACTTCGCGGCTTCGGGAGTCTATTCGCAGTGGGCTAATGGTGCTATCTGCGGTCAAGCTTCCGTTGTTGGAGGTGATGGCAAGTTCCCTGTATACATTGGTGAATGGGCCCTACAGACTCTTTACAGCAACACTTTCAAGAATCGAAAGAACCTGTTCAATACCCAGCGTTATGCATGGAGTTATTATGCTCAGGGTGGCTCTTTCTGGAACATCAAGCATAGCAGCACTGCCGCTGTCGATGGCCAAGGTGTTCAGAGAGACTATTGGTCCTATGAACGCCTGATTGATGCTGGTGTGATTCACAAGCCGCTTTCAAACACTACGTACTGTTAGACTTTCTTTGGTACTAGACTTGGTATCTGTTTATTGTCAAATCATTTTTGCTCCTGTGACTTGATAAAACTTTATGGCTCTATGATGTATCAATCTCTTCAAAGCCCTGCCATGATGATAGATCTGATACTATGAGCGGACGATTGTTCCACGAGAGACTTCGAATCCAAACACCAGGACGGTCGATTCGTCGGTACCATACGATTGCTACTATTTCCAGATAATGCACGTATTATAATTCGTTGATTCAGTCAAATGCTCCTAATCAACTACGAATTTCTATCTACCAGGCAAAATTGGGTTGGTAATTGAGAATAACTACTAGCCATTGTGGGTTCTAGTTGGTATTACTTCACAAGTCTTGAAATAGAATCAAATTATTCGAGGTTACTAGTCTACCAGTACTATCATTCGGGCTGCCGTCCAATTGAACAGGTCCGTCAGAGTACTACCTTCCAAGGCTTATCTTGAATAAGAAAGATACTCCTTCTAATCATTCTCATCATGACTCCGGTTGTTTATACTGTGGTCCGGATGTAACATCATAATGCAGCTTTCTCGTAAAGGCAAATTGGGCACTTTATCTTACACCTATAAGATAATTTTCAAAAGTACTGTACAATACCCTGCAGGTTTTTTTTTTAAGTGTCGCCATCTCCTAGCGGCAATTGCGGTTGACAAAATCAAACAAAGTTCCCAGGGTCCTTGGAGTAGCTATCATCAAGAATTCATCTATCCACATTCTCATGCAAGATTTAATTGGACTTTTGCTCATTGTGCCAAGTGGAATAGTTACATCGAGCTAATTTCGCTGCAGGAAATGGGTCCCTGTTTGCCAAGAGGATACTGCAGATATAGCGTCAATCTGATACGGAAGATTTGACGACCGGGAAACTGGACAACCGAGACATATGACGAATACTTTGTACTATCTGGCTGAGTGATCTTAGCCTTTAATTAATAAGGATATGGGCTTGTGGAAGTATCGCTGAAAACTGTCTGGCGACTTGACATTATTTTCGCATGTTGAATGAAGCTGTTACGTTGTCCGGGTTGGAGGACTGATACCAGTACTTTTGAAGACGATTCTATGTTGTGCTTTTTTTCTCCTGTTGCAAATCAGTGAATACCTGATTTTGAGTTTTCTATACTTGTTCGAAGCATTCTTTGCGTAATTTCTCATAGTGCGTTCATTATTGATCTTGTATTGCTGCGTGTGATTAGTACCTCTAGCATGCATTTTGGCATTAACTTAGGCTATATAGTATTGAGTAACTTAACTTACCCATATAACAATCCCTGGTCGGAGCTACATCTGATCTGTAACAGCATAATATTTAGATATCCCCCATACTTACCCTCTTGCATGCCAATGACATGATGATATTTTGAGTCCACGCACGCATCCTGAGTTAAATGTTTCTTTTCGTAATATCCGTGACTCATTTCGCTCCCTTATGGTCTGAGGCAAATACTTGAATTTCTAGCAATCACTTATGAGTCTTTGCATAGCTTTTCAAACATCTTTTAACATTTAACATGGAGTTGAATAGCCCTAAAGGACTACTTCGTCATAGACTCCGCGGGCGTCCACCGCCAGCGGAAAATGAATTCCTCACCTGCCCCTCTCGCTACAAACGACCAACTACTTCTATCATTCGTAATTGGATGAAAAGTTATAAGTCCATTTCGAATTACATAAGTCGAATGCGATCAAAAACTGCTATAAGTTGACCGGACCAAATCCAGGAAACATCTTGACGAACAACCTCAATCCATCCCAGACAATATCACGATGTCGCATTTGCAATATTACAACTATGAAGGCGTTGGCCAAAGGAACAAGGAACAATTCCGGTATAGCCAAGCAGTTCGAATTGGTGATCGCATTGAATGCGCAGGACAAGGTTTGCACATACACTCGATATTCAGCTTCTCTGATGCTAGTCAATCTAATAACTTCGGATACAGGCGGTTGGGACCCCAAGACCGGCGTCTTCTTCAAGGAGATCAATGAGCAGATCGATCAGGCTTTCGCCAATGTTGATCTGAATTTGAAGGACGCGGGTGGAAAGGGCTGGGAGCAGGTATTCCGAGTCAACTCATATCACGTTCCAATTAACAATGAAGCTTTGGACGCCATGGTTCGCAACTTTAAGCGCTGGATGCCGAATCACCAACCGATCTGGACGTGTGTCGGAGTGACGAGGCTCGGAGAGGACGATATGCGTGTCGAGATTGAGGTGGTGGCACATGATCCTTGATTTGGTTGATTGGATTTAGGGTGTATGATGACGTGTATTCGTTAATGATGATAGGGTATATCCCATTCCGTGTTTTTTTTGGCCCTTTGGTGCTTCCAATGCAGTAATTCCATGCATTTATGATGGATATCTCATCTTATAAGCTTAGAGGCTTATTTTCAACGACCCCCTCTTGATCCCTTGCCACCTCTACCACCACGACCACCGCGGCCGCCCCTACGACCTCTTCCGGAGCGTCCAGTCGAGCTCTTCATAGAAAAGAGATCTTGTTTGCTCAGATTGAGTGTACCACCAGAGAATTTTCCAATAGAAGATCCTCCCACCCCACGTTCTCTGTGTCCATTGTTCGATTTAGAGACCTTTGAAGGTCGCTCCAGAATGATTCCATTCTCCTTGGCCTCACGGCGCCTCTTCTCATCCTTTGAGGCTGCTTTCGCATTAATTCCTCGTCGGTGAGCATCGGGCATCTTCTGCTTGTAGAGCGATGTCTTAGCACCGAGCTCTTGCATTCGCAAATCTAGAGCCTTCAATCGGTTCTTTCCTGTAGGCGCGAGGTCATCCGCGGAATCGAGGAGGTGTGATTCTTTCAACAGTCGTTGTAATGCAAGGTCGTGCTTGAGATTATCGGCGTCTGCAGCGTCTTCTTCCTTGTCTTTTTCGGTATTCGATTTCGACGTTGGTTTTGTTAGGACATCCAAAGAGGGCGTACCGTTCTGGCAAGTTATATGTCAATTTATAGTCTTGGAAATTGAATAAAAAGAGAGTTCGTACCAGAAAAGCCTTGCGAGCCTGCTTGTGCATCAAGTCATCTCCATCAGTAGCAGCATCCTTATGCTCAACGACCTCGACTTTGGGTTCGTCGTCCTCTTCACCTGATAGCCCATCCCATCCGTCTTCTGAGTCCGAATTATCGTCATCTTCCTCACTATTGTAGTCTTCATCATCTTCTTCTGACTCTAACACCTCCGAAGCCTTAACCGGGGCAGCTTCTATTGGCTCGAATTGCGCCTCGAAGTATTTGCGAAAGATATCCTGGGCATTATCTGCGGGAGGGGGACTCGACTCCTCGGTCTTTTTCGATCGTGAAACAACGGAAGTATCTCTCTTGCGCTTGGCGACCATGATGGGTATATTTTCCCCTATTCAACCGACAAACTGGCAAAAGTCAACACGGCGGAGATCCGCGAACTTTTTTTCGGCCAAGCTCGCAGATCACGTGTGATAACGATAAGCCCCTCGAGGGGCCGTTTCGCCGTTTGGGAACTTTTAGAAAGTCATTCGATTGTCGCTGATTCAATTGAACCGACAAAATGACGAAATTTAGACCTTGCATTGATTTACACTCGGGGCAGGTCAAGCAGATCGTTGGAGGAACTCTCAGTAATGTCGCTGAAGATCTGAAGACCAACTACGTGTCCAAGCTCCCCGCGAGCCATTACTCGGGACTCTACCAGAAGCACGATTTACGCGGAGGACATGTGGTAAAACTGGGACCAGGGAATGATGAGGCAGCTCAGGAGGCAGTGCGCACGTGGCCGAATGGGTTACAAGTTGCTGGAGGCATTACTGACAAGAATGCACAATATTGGATTGATCAGGGTGCTGAGAAGGTGAGCAATATCCTGCATGGCCATGGGTTCTTGGTTTGCATTTTTTTTCCCCAGTTGTTCGCGTACTACAAATGGGAATCTTCATTCCCATACTTGGTCTTCTTATCTCTTCTCATTTGTTGATCTCTTTGCCTGGTGACCTTTCGTCATATCTTTCAAGATGACGCTAATCATTCATGGAATGCGGGACAATAGGTGATCATCACTTCATTCCTCTTCCCATCCGGGAAATTCTCCCTCGAACGCCTCGAGCTGGTTCTGGCAGCTCTGGGAGGTGACAAGTCGAAGCTGGTCTTGGACTTGAGCTGCCGCAGAAAGGATAATACTTGGTTCGTGGCAATGGATCGTTGGCAGACCATCACGGAGATGGAGATCAATCAAGGTAAGAGAGCATGGAGCACTGCACAGTTTCTGATGAACTTTTCATGACTAACCTTACGTAGAATCAATTGCTCTTCTGGAACCTTACTGCTCCGAGTTTCTGATTCACGCAGCTGATGTGGAGGGCCTTCAACAAGGAGTCGATGAGGAATTGGTGTCCAAGTTAGCTGAGTGGTGCACTATCCCTGTCACTTATGCCGGTGGTGCACGCAGCCTACAAGACCTCGAAAAGGTACATGTTAGTAGCAAAGGCAAAGTTGACTTGACCATTGGCAGTGCCTTGGATATCTTTGGTGGTTCTGGGGTGACCTTTGAGGAGTGCATCGAGTGGAATAAAACCCATTAAGACCCCAAAATTATAGACATTAGAACAAAACAGCCCATGAATGAATGAATACCATGTTTGTAAATGCATTTTGCCTTTATCCATTGTTGTGTTGTGTAGTCAATACAACTCGAACAAGTCGAGGCGCATGAATGATGCCTTGCAGGCCGAAAGCGGCTTAGTCTGTCTCCGCCCGCCAACCTCCGTCTTCAACTCCTGCCATCAACTCGATCATTCTCCCATCCTTCTTCTTTAACGCCCTCTTTCCCTCGCCAATCGGGTGTATGCGAAACACATTCCCTTAAGCCTAGAATCCTCCTTCCCTTGTCATCTTCGTTTCACACCATCGCCAAGATGAAGCCCGTCGTATCCGCCTTGAACGCTTGGTCATGGTACGCTTCTCCATCCCGAATAACACTGCGGCCACGATTCTCCGGGTGAATAGTCTCTAATAACCTTATTCTGTTAACAGTGTCGTTATCTCCCTCTTCGCCATCATCATCCTCTCCGTCCTCGGGTCTCTATTCGCCGTATGTCATTTCCGACCCAATCCATCCAGATTATACGCATAATCACTTCGTCCGAGCCAAGCCACTACCTTACCAGATCAATACGCTAACCTCAGTTCACAGAGCAATAATCACGCCTACACAGGTAGTGAAGGCGAACCCGAAGATGGGGTCGCTGTCGCTGCCTCCATTTACACCGCCGTTATCGTCTACGCTGTACGTCATCCGTCCTTCGAGCCTGGTATTACATCAAAGTTGTTCGGACCGACATCGCTAACATCTCCATTACTTTGCAAAGGGATTTTTTATTTTCTGCGGTTTCCAGGCCTATCTGCACCTGCGAGGCAGCAGGGGTGGCGCTATATCACTACAATAAATCCAAAACCAAATACCCCCCTGCAATATCTCATTCGGTGTCTCTGACGGTTTTCTTCTGTTGATTTACAATCTTTGGGTCTCATCATCTTTTTTTTCGGTCTGTCTTTGGGTGAATGTGGATTATATTGGATCAAGAGGGCGGGGGAAGTTCTGAAACGAGTCAGCGGGTGCAATCAAGTGACGAGCTGAACTTATCTCGCTTTTGAGAATCAAGGTGGCTCGGTTACCTTGTATCGCAGCTATCTTGTCTCGGAATCCGTCGGCAAGGAATGCAAGGGAAATGGTCGCTCTTCTGTGATGGATAAATGCACAGCTGGGCAGGTCTCGCTGGGTTTTCTGTCACAGATGGACATGAACGACCACCCGGCGCGATGTGTACATAGATCGCTCGGATTTTGTCGCCAGTTTCTTGTTCTACCTCTAGCTATTTCACTTCAAGCTGATATCAATCAAGTATAGACATTTCATCATTGTTCGTTATTGTACTAGATCACTTTTGCGAAGCGTGACACCCTTCCCCAACGCCAGTATATGCAGAATCAAAAAGTAACACCCAGCTTCTTTCCATTACTCTTCATCCTCCCACGGCTCTAACATCTTGGACATGTAAGGACCGTCGAGGGTGTATCCCAGACGAGCGTAGTAGCTTCGGACACCAACACCAGAGATAACACTGATCTTGGTACTTCCGTGCTCTTCGCGCGCGATACGCTCTGCTTCCTCCATCAACAACGTTCCAAAACCACGGTGTTGGAACTTAGCAGTGTCACGACCGTGGAGTGGAACCGCTGAACCGTAAACATGGAGCTCACGAACGATACTTGTCTGTTGGCCAGTGAACTCGGGACGGAAGGTGTGTGTATCACTGCACTTGCGCAGACGAAGCAATCCAATAAGGATATCCTGCTTAGGATCCTCGTATGCTAGGAATGTCTCCCAGCCACCGTTAGCAGTATAGTCACGACGGATAAGCTCGACCTGCGAAGGACGAATCTTATTCTTGACTTCATTGATACCAACTTCACGGGTACGAACATCACGGCAGGTAGTTCCGAAATCCTTCATACGAGCCAGGGCCAGTTCACGCAAATTTCCATTCTCGACACCGGAAGTGACCAGCGGCATAGGAATATCACGTTGGACACGGTAGATACGGGTCCATGGGGGGACTAAAGCCAGGATTCGGGCCACCAGGTCAATCAACGCATTGGGGGTATAATTCTTGTAGCGACCAGTTCGCCACAACTCATAGAGACCCGTACCACGAATGACGAGCGTGGGGTAGATTTTGAGACCATCAGTACGGAAGGCTGGGTTCTCGAAGTACTCTTGGAATTGGAACAAGTCACGCTCCATTCCAACGTTGGGCAAGTCGGGCATCATATGGCTGACGACCTTAAAACCAGCATCCTTGGCAAGCTTAAAGGTCTCTGCCACCGCAGCAACTGTGTGTCCACGGTTTGTGTCGCGCGCAACATCCTCGTACAAACTCTGCACACCGACCTCCAGACGGGTACATCCGTAGCGCAACATACTGCTCAAATGTGTGTCCAAGCAGTAGTCGGGTCTGGTTTCGATCGTGATACCGACACATTTAACATTACTCATTTCGCCGGCAAGAACAGCCTCATCCACGTTATCAGTCTGGTAACCACTCAGCGCATTGTGGAGTTGCGAAATGAATGAATCCCGGTAGTCCTCTGGCAATGACATGAAAGTTCCACCCATGATAATGTATTCAACCTTGTCGACACTGTGACCGAGAGACTTGATCTGATCTACACGTCCTCGGGCCTGCTCAAAAGGATCGTAGCGCGCGCGAATCGCACGCATGGACGTTGGCTCATATCCGGTGTAGGACTGTGTCGAGTATTCGAAATCGGAGTCTGGACCACCCGGGCAGTAAACACAGATATTTCCGGTATACGCAATATGCGGACAACGATGGGGTTTGCACATAACAGCGACGACGGCGATACCCGATGAAGTTCCTATTTTCGAAAATTGTTAGCACGGGAATTTTACCCCACAACTACTACTCAAGGCAAATGGGATGGTCGACATACGAATAGGCTTCGCGATCAGCTTTGGCAAGATATATTTCTTATAATGCTCTGGAACAGCCGCGATAATCGAAGTCAGTGGCGGCTGGGTACTCAAATGATGCTTTTTCGCGAAAGTGCCCCGCAGCTTGTTGAGATTGATATCCTTCTTCGGCTTCGACGAGTCTCTGGATGACTCGTAATCCTGAATGAGCGCATTCGCAATGTCGGAACAGGCTCGCATATAACGTTCGTTCTCGGGGACACTCTTTGCGTTCTTTCTCGCCGTCTTCTTGTTAGGTGCCATTGGCATGGTCATAGTCATCGTAGCCATGGCGGGCGATTTATCACCGCAAGAAGCGGATCAGATTAGTCGATAATAGATGGCTGATGACCTCCTTGACAGATGATATCCTTGTAGAAATTTGACAGCTCTCGAATTATCGTAGTGGGGGTGAACACGATTAGATAGAAAAGAGAGGGAAAAAAAAGAGTTGACGTTGAGTGGCCGAGGCTGCCGAACTCAAAGTCGGGTCCGCTTAAGTAAAGGTTTCTTCTTCCCGAACGAAAACTCCCGGGCGCGCATCCCGAATTATCCTTGCTTTCCAACCTCAACTTCTTCTCCCCCGTCTTTTTCTTCTACTCTCCTCTCCTCTCCTCTCTAAACCCTTTAATTCCCCCTCCTTTTAGCAGTCATGCAGGCCTTCCGACGCAACACTTTCTCGGCCCTCCGAAATGTCGCTGGCCAGCAGCGTCGCCAGACTACCGCTGCCTATGCCAGCACCGTGAACAACCTGCGAATCAACAAGGATACCCGAGTTTTGTTCCAGGGTTTCACCGGAAAGCAGGGAACGTATGTTCTGGCTCTTGAATGTGATGTTTCTTTTGGACGCGCAGAGTGCTGACTTGGAGTCCTTGAACAGTTTCCACGCCGAGCAGGCTATCGCCTACGGTACCTTTTCCCTCCCTCCTGTTGCGATCGCGAAAACAGAATAAGAGCTCACACAACCCCAGGCACTAACGTTGTCGGTGGTACCAACCCCAAGAAGGCCGGCAGCACTCACCTGGACCTCCCCGTCTTCGCCAACGTTGAGGATGCCCGCAAGCAGACCGGCGCCACTGCCTCTGCCATCTTCGTCCCGTATGGACACATTGTTTGTTCCGAATATGAAGAATACAATGAAGACTAACAATTTATAGTCCCCCTCTTGCCGCCGCTGGTATTGAGGAGGCCATCGCTGCTGAGATGCCCCTTGTTGTCTGGTACGTGTTTGGTCCGAGAGCTCCCTAAAAGAACACCTGTAGCTAATTTGATATTTTTTTTACTGCGCGACACAGCATTACTGAGGGTATCCCCCAGCACGGTACGAAATCCTCGATGGAAAATGACGCGCGAACAACAAGACTAATCGATATTTCCTAGACATGGTCCGTATCACCGACATGCTGAAGACCCAGGACAAGACCCGTCTTGTCGGCCCGAACTGCCCCGGTATCATCGCTCCCGTAAGTACAATGTCCCGACCCCGATCCCGAAAGCTACAATTCTTATTCTAGCTTGTCTTTTCGTCGATATAGGGACAATGCAAGATCGGTATCATGCCCGGCTTCATCCACAAGCGCGGCCGCGTCGGTATCGTCTCTCGTTCCGGTACCCTCACCTACGAGGCCGTCAACCAGACCACCCAGGCCGGCCTTGGACAGTCTCTCGTTGTCGGTATTGGCGGTGACCCCTTCTCCGGTACCAACTTCATCGACTGCCTGAAGATCTTCCTCGAGGACCCCGAGACCGACGGTATCATCATGATCGGTGAGATTGGTGGATCCGCTGAGGAGGACGCCGCCGAGTTCTTCAAGGCCAACAACATCCACAACAAGCCCGCTGTTTCCTTCATTGCCGGTATCTCCGCTCCCCCCGGTCGCCGTATGGGTCACGCCGGTGCCATCGTCTCCGGTGGTAAGGGTGGTGCCGACTCCAAGATCTCCGCCCTCCAGGACGCTGGTGTTGTTGTTGAGCGCAGCCCTGCTTCCCTCGGCAAGGCTCTGCTTGCTGAGTTCGTCAAGCGTGACCTTGTTTAAACAGTTGAAGAGTGTGTGAAGCTTTCATGATCCTTGGTTATTCGGTTTTGTTGTCCTGAAAAGGTGCAGATTGAATTTTCGAGATATATCTATCGCCATCTATGGGATGGGGCTCAGCGGTTCATTTCATCAAACCGCTCCTGTATTCTTTTCTCCTTTGTGTTAGAGACCCTGAAGTAATTAGTTTCGTGTAACTTTTACTTTGAACTTTGTGCCTAGAATTACTAGTAGAGTATAATCTTTCCTAGTAGTTGCTAGTAATAATTTGATGGCACGTTTCCTAAGCGAGCATACTACTACACTGGTCCACGGCTGTAATAGTATCTACACATTAGTACTAGCAAGTCGAGATGGAGTCGTGAAAATGATATTTAAGACTTCTTACAAGGTTTGGTATAGAGCATATATAATTCCAAGGCTGATAATAATTGGATTTCAAATTGAAAGCAAAGTATACTAAGTTAAGCTATGTATCGACTATGAGCTTCCCAACTTCGATGTCACTTTCTTAACCCAATGGAAATTTGGATGTTTTTTCCGAATGAATGGCAGTATCTTGCTTTTAAGATGGCAAATACCTCGCTTTTTCGAGACAGCCCCTACATTTATTCCTTGTTTCCCACCATCCTCTTTCGATTCCTCAAAAATAGTTGGTAATGGCCTTAGTCTTGTGGTAGATAGACAGGTATGTGGCCAAGCCCACCGTAAAAGAGTATTCATCGTTTGAACGTATGAAGGGTTATCAAATTCCCAGGCTTGGGTAAATAGAACTTTCAGCCCGCCATCGAAATAACCATATAATACTCGAGCTCGTGCTCGTGGTTCAGATGAAATAACTAAGGTCTATCTCACGTTAGTCTCACAATATTCGCAGCAGATACTAGCACAATTTAAACTCACTGGAAATGTATGATGAAAGGGGATATAGCGTTTTGTAGGACTAGAAAATGCCCTCCCTTTCTGTGACTTCATGCCTGCTATCATCCAGCTGACCAAAACAATAAGTTCGGATATTGATGGCCAATTTCTATCTGTTTCATCATGGCATACCATCCACACTTTTCGATGACTCTGACGAGTCCCTGTCACCTGTGATCCGCGAATAACATAGAAATTATGAGGGGATCTGGTAGAGGAAGCAAATTGACCTCTATTAGGCGAACGTTCACTATAGAGAAAAATAAATTAGTTCTAAATTATTCTTCGGTCCATGTTGCTCAAAGAATTCCCGGTATACTAACGAAATATCTTCCCAAACTTCATCGAATCGATAACAGCGAGCCAAGTCCAGTGCATAATCCCTAAACGCATAAGAAACGTAAACTTGTAGCCCAAGATGTTCATTGATTCCTTGTTCTCTCAGACGCCGATAACAAGTGAAATCGTCTTCTCCCTCGTTGTCAGGATCTCGTCCAGTATTGGAAACCTTGCAAGTTCCGTCAACACGAGGCTTGAAGAAACGAATACCTCGCCTGATAAACCCGGTTTCAAAATCCATCTCATTAAGCTCTATATTAGGCAGCTGTCTTGTATCGACATATCTGATTTCGCGTGCTGGAAGACCCTTGAGACTGGAGAGCATTTTGTTTAGATATTTCTCTGCATACTGGAAGCGTAGCTTCCAAATTGGTACTTTGCGACTTCTTATGGTGCTCATTTTGTGCTCCAGATTATTTCTAAAATGCTCGTTTGTTTAATAGGTAGAAAAAGAAAATTTCAAAGGATGAAAAGTAATCTGTGAGATGGAATGGCAGCTGAGATATAGAGTATTGCCAGAGACAGATTTGAATGGGAATGAATCTGTTCAGAGTACACTCTATCCATCATAATGAACTACTACTTTCTATGTAAAAGGATCTGAAATGTCTCAAAATGGTTAAGTTCAATCGTATAAATCGCTGGAACTAACAATGATCCCCTGGTAACTTTGGTGCCATGTCTTATTTACCGTGGTAGGGCGCTCAACAGACGTAATCGGTGCAGTATACCTGTGTCCAATACATGAATGCTGCACTGATGTTAGAAGAGTCCCTGTTTTTTTTTAGTAGGTCCACTATATTTATTATCTATATTCTTGTTCTTTCAAGTCGAGATTATTTTGAATAGTATACATCTCCCATATCTATCTTAGTTTGGATTATCACAATTGTATTACCTTATACTTCCGACGTTTCGGTATCTACTTTGGTAGTAGCTACTACTCTGTATTATAAATAAGCTCTCATTATATCATAGCACAGAGGATTCGAGCAACTTGATTAGTTGTATTTATGTATATCTGGAAAGATGATGGTATCATTCTTCTAACAACACTTCGACTGCATTGATGAGCGCGCTGTAGCCATGGTACAAGTATCCCCAACTTGGGGACACTTTTGAAATGGCTTCGAACGACAATTTTATCATAAATTATAATAACAACGGAATTATTTGTGCTAATATAATAGTCATTCTGTCGTTGCTAATTTTTGATGAAATCATTGGGTAGCTATATCATGACACACTCATACACTATGAGTACATACTATCTCATTATGATGGATAGACCATTCACTGGCACCTTCACCTCTCTCTCTCACTTCCATCCCTCTTTACCTCTTCCATTTCTTCTCCCTCGTCTCATTTCCATCTCTCCATCTTCATCTTTATTCATCTTCACTTTCGTCTCCATCTTGCCTTCACTTTTATCTTCAACAACAAACGAAGCAATGTATCTAAGCAAAGCCCCTAAGAAATCCGACAAGAAATCCTCTCATCAGAGAAAGCCCTCTGATTCACCAGCACAACAATGGCTGTTTCTTTTCGAAGAAATGGCGAGTTCAAACTTCAAATTGGGCTCCAAGACAACAGCTGAAATGAGAACCATGGACTATTCGTTTGAGGCTATTCTGAAACTCTTGCATCTGGATTACTCCAACCCCACTACATACAAGTTCTGGATCATCAGCAACTCAATGAGTACTGCTGTTCCGCTTCTCAACAATACCAGTATCTTCGTCACGTATGAACTATATTGCAAGAAAGATCCCGTTGTTACTATCATTGTACGCCCGGCAGGTGATCCAACCCCAAACTCCAGCCAGGCCCCCAGCGCCCCCAATTCACTGCGCGAAAGACGAAAAGACAGCGGGCAAAAAAACCTGCAAAACGTCTTCATTCGACCAATCCGTCCTTCGGAAACCAAGCAGCTGGATGTGGTCAGTCGTGACCCCATAAGCGATCTGCCCGAGGAAGAGAAAATCGTCCTTGATCTCGGACGGGGAAGAATGGAGGTTTTCTCAATATCCTATCTCTTAGGTTAGTGGAATATATGCATCCATCAAACTATTCTACCAGTTACTAATATCTTCTAGAGTGGATTCCAAGGGAGCTTGCAAGAGGCGTCGATATCGAGAACATCGTCGTGACCTCGTTGACGCCCCGATTTCGTCTGGTTGAAGTAACGTTGACTAGAGATATATGGACAAAGAGTTTGCTTCGTGGGTCGTCAAGGCTTCCTTTCCTAGAAATATGGAGCAATACCAATGAGCAGAAGATACTCAGAATGGATTATTTAAGTAGTCTGTTCAAAGATTACCCGTATGTCTACAATAACGCCAAGCTCCTCATCCAGGATCTTTTCTCTTTTCTTCAGGACGAGCCAAAGAAACGGCTGGATATGCTGGTAGGTCCATACTTCATTGGGAAACCTTACTTCTCCGACGCTGCTTCGCGAGGAATTCTGGCAATCCCCTTTGAGTCCGATACTTTGAAAGGTGCGATTGAAAGTCTAGTAGGAACAAAGTCTGAGAGAGATCAGGGTGAACTCTGCTCATCACATGAGTTCGCGCCGATCTTGCTTCGAGTCTTTGGATTCAAAAAGGATGAAGTTATGGGGAAAATCGACCTTAAAAAGATTCGGGATCCACCAAAGAAGGGCGATAGAGAAGATAGTACAATGCAGACCTTGAAACACAAGTTCTCCATGTTTACCTTGAAGGATAAGTGATGCCGACCAACTACCTGCCTGCTTAAGCATTTGCTCTGCTAGTTAATTGCTCTGATGATTATTTGCCCTGCTAGCTGTTTGAACTGTTAACTTAAATATGAATACAATATGCTGGAACTCTATGCCAGCTTAACGAAGTCTAAGATATCATTCCCATGAATCTATTTCAACTTGCTGGTACTAGATTTATACCGTAATGTGTTCAATGCTTGACCTTCCTCAGCGCCTTCACAACCTCCTCCGTTCCAATAACATCCGCAAACTCGCCATCCAGACTAGCAACAGAAACCTTATGCACAGTTTCAGCATCAAATCCACCTTTCCCAAATGTAGCGGTAGAATCAGCCACCAACACAATACGACCCTTTTCAACACAAACATCCTTCACATGGGACCCATCCGACTTAATCTTCACAGGGCCCTCATCAAGATAACGATCCACAACCCCCAAATTAGCCGCCATACGAATAGTAGTGGAAACGCAATGATCAGTCGTTAATCCAGCGACAATTATCTGACGAAACCCTTTCTCCCGTAGGTGTGCTTCAAGCTGTGTTCCAATGAAAGAGGAATTCACCGACTTCCAGAAAACAGGCTCCGATCCATCTGACGCCGGTGTGGCAAAATCCAGAGGACGGGTACCTTGGCCTGGATGAGAAGGATGAAGAGGAGATCCAGGCGTAACAGATGAATGGAATACATGGATTACCTCCAGTGGGGTGGGAGATGCTTCGCGTGCAGTACGAAAAGCGGAGATGAGAGCTCGGATGTTGACTTCATACAGTGGGTTAGACCGTTCATTGCCCCAGTGTGATAGAGTGGCGGCATTGGAGAAGCCTGCTTGGTTGTCGATTAAGATTAGAGCAGTGGGGAGACTCAAATCTAGTGGTTTTGTCATTTTGAGAATGTAGAGTAAACAATGTCAAGATGATGCTGGTGTAGAAAGAGCAGAAGAAAGAAGAAAGTAGAAAGTTGGTTGTTTTTTTCAGTGGCGGGTCAGTCAAGGCTGAGTCACTTTTTGATGCTCACAAATCAACATCGAATCAACATTGCAAGAAGTTCAACGTGAATTGACCTGAATATGACTCCAATTTCGAGAATTATTAGAACTGTTCATTTGTCAAATAATCAAATTCATTAATCTTCTAACTTATTGATCCCCTCCTCCAATGACGGGATCTTGTCCTTCTTGAGACCCAAACGTCTCCTCCATTTAGCCTCTTTCTTGAGCTTTGCTCTCGTACGACGACGTGGAGCATAGTTAACAGGAGATTCACCTCCAATAAAAACAAACACATCATAAATACAAGCACCTGCTAGACAACCCCCGATCGTCGCCACCCAGCAACCCCAGAACCACCAACCACTATGGTTGGTAAACGTAGATCCTCCATACCCAGCCATAAGGGCAACAAGACGTGGTCCAAAATCACGGACTGGGTTGAGACATCTGAAAAGGTATACAATTAGTGACCTATTCAGTAAAGGAAGGCTGAAAGAACTTGAACTTACCCTCCCGTATTAAAACCCAGACAAATACACAGCACATAAATCACCAATCCAATAACAAAAGAATGCATACCCGCACCAGGCGGAGCATTACCATCGTCACCAAGTGCAAAAAGCACACAAAGCAAAATAGCATCTGCAACAAACTCCGTGAAAAATGCCGTTGCAGAACTAATATGACTCTGTGGCTCTGTATAAAACCCAAGACCAGAAGTTCCAGCAGAGGCAGTAGGTGCAAGAGCAATTATATCATCTCGATATAGACAATATGCCAGTCCAGCTGCGGTAATAGCTCCAAGTATCTGCGCAATAATATAGTAGCAGCATCTTCGACCAGGAAAACCACGGAATATCCACAGTGCGATGGAGATTCCGGGATTAAGATGTGCACCAGATACACCACCCGCTATATAAATTCCAATCATGGATCCTAAACCCCAAGACCAATTCTGCGATAAACGATTTCCTGCTTGTGTTCCTCCAGTTGAAACTGCCAAAGTACCAGTTGACCCTATGAAGATGGCAATTGTAGTCTGCGAAAGAAAAAAAAAGTAATCGATGTTAGCTTTGTGTTCAGCGCGAAGGTGGAAACAGTAATTTTAACTTACAGCAAGCCATTCTGCAAAGGGCTCCTTCATATAGTGCCTAACTTTAACCCAGGTATTCAAAAATTCTTCCTGTGGCTGCTGTTCCACAGGTTGTTGTTGTTCAGTTGGCACATTAGCCTCTGATTCGATCGGACGAAGAAAACCATCAGATTGCGGTGCAAAAACTCGATTTTCTCCTCCAATTCCTTGCTTTGCAGTAGATGCATACGTCTCAGGACCCCGTTGTTCAGACTTAGAATTCGTCTGCGACACCCCAGGTGTCGCTCCAAGTTCTGGCGCAGGCTCTGCCTCTCCCGCGGGACTGGGCTGGAATGCATCTTTTTGAGTGGTATCATCACGACGCATTCCCGGTCTGACAACTCTTGGGAGCGGCTTTGCGAGACCCCATATTGGTTTTTCGTTATGTTTTCCGTGTCGTGGGTTGAGTGCTTGATATTCGGGATCCATGTAGACGTTTCCCTGCTGTAGTTGGGGATCCATCATATTTGGTCCTGCTAGTGTATGAGAGGGTGTTTGATTGAAGGTTTGTTGACTCGTTGTTCTATTATTTGGAGACATGGCGTTATAGAGACTGCCTTTTTCGGTCGGTTGTCGTAGGAATTCGGCTCTTGGGTTGGTTGGTGTTGATAATCCATCTTTCAAGTTATTGGATGAAGTATTTTGTCCACTTGGTGATTTTTGCCATTGCGTGTGTCTCATTTTTTGTTTTTGCTGCTGCTGCTCACAATTATGTAATTCACTCGGTGCATTTTGTTGAGTTGATGGACGCAAAGTCGTGTCAGACGACGATGTAGAACCAGGGCTGCTATCTCGTTCCTTAATTGGGTGCAATGTTGATTCAGGATGTGGCCTTTGATTTTCATCGCCATTCTTTTCCCCCATGGTGGAGATTTACTCTGAGAGATCAAAGTCAAAATCAAGTGCAAAAGAAAAGAAAAAAAAAAAGCAAGAGTTTGATGGTGAAATTAGTGGTTTACTTCTCGCTCTATATAAACAATCATAAAGGAGCACAGCCAGGACCACGAGTGGCGATCTTCAAGACATTCAACTCAATTGTGATAAGATCAGCGTCAAATACGTTCTCTACATAGTATCAGTAGGTACTCATAGTGTTTTTTTCTCATGTCTACCAAGATAGTGGAGTTGACGGTGAGAGAGTCCGCAAATCAACACTTTCTATCAATTGATGGGGCAAAAATCTTAGATAAAAAATCTACACCTGGACAATAAGGGTGACATCAAATTGATAGTTCGGGAATATTCCCAGCCGCGTTTGGACATTTGACACTGAAAGGTATCGGCTTCCCGGGCCGATCAAGCAAAAATAGTGGGACAAGATGTATTAAAGCAAGATTTTTGGAGCTTACGGGATTCCGCCATGCAGATGGTGGATGAAGATGCTTGGAGAACGGCGAGATTTCCACCAATGATGGGCACTTCATCCATTGAATCGAAGACCCGCAAATCAGATATCAGCTCCACAGTGGCCAGCCTTGAAAAAAAGCATTTTACTGTAACTCTTTCTAGACTTTGCGGTTACAGTAGTGTACTTACTTTCAAGGCAATTAATAAACTGGGAAGTTCCCTTTTGTTCTCACGCAAACTGGATCAGAGATGGAAAATCATAATGACTGAATGATTGCACTAAGAATGCATTGTCTTTCCATACTGTGTTTCCAAGATTCCATGCCCTCTAGTTCCAAACAGAGGAAACCTTGTGGATTCCCAGTTCGACATTCTTAGTACTTCCACCATTCGAAAACAGCTGCGCAAATGTCGCATTTCTGCTTGGGAAAATTTGAGCAGTCAAAGTGGCCTCGCCCTCGCCTCCAAATACTTCAACACTAGACCAATCGACCAGAATGCGAAGGCGCACAATTCCGTGCGAATTTGGAGTCAGCGGCGCATGGTATACGCTCGCAAAGGTTTTGTCAAATGTGACATCTCCAGATTCCGTCCTGTCAACAAATATTTCTTTGCTCGCGAAGTTATAGCCAACTCTTGTTTGTTGTTTCCAGTCAGATGTTGCTTGGAGGACGATGCCGAATTCTTTCGCACCCGCCGAGGTAAATTCCAGTTCAATATCCAGTGTCTTCCCAACGGAGCCAAGATCTTTCTTTCCTTCGGCAAATTTCTTCCAAGAGGAGGCAATGCTTCCATTTGATTCAATAGCCCTCAGGTTCTCGTGTGGCTGCTGGATCAAGGTCGTCTTCTGGTTGACTGTCTTCAAGGAAAGATGCCGAGGTGCAGCCATTGCGCCATGCCAGGGACTAGCAGGAATTTCGGTGGCATACTGCCAATTATTCATCCATCCGATAACAGTTCGATCGGTATCACGTAACCCATTATAGCTTGCAGCTGCATAATAGTCCGGTCCCCAATCCATCCAATTCGAGGTCTGATTTCCAGGATGCACGCTGTCATCCTCGGGGACAAAAGTCGTTCCATTGAAACTTCCAATAAAGAATTGTGTTCCAGAACCGACTGTTCCTGGCGGTCCTCCTGGATTAAGTCCCACAACCATAACCCATTTCATTTTCGATTGATCGTCATCGACAGGAAGAGGGAAAAGGTTGGGGCATTCCCACACGCCACCAACAGCATTGAAAGGTCCGAATTCACTTTCAACTTTCCAGTCCTTCAAATTGTCAGAGGTCCAAAGGACTAGTTTATGGATCTCAGCTAGTGCCGTGACAAGAACCCATTTTCGAGTTCGATCGTGCCAGAACACGAAAGGATCTCGGAAATTCTTGTATTGATTTTCGAAAGGTGCAGGTGGGTTGTGGATGACTGGGTTTCCAGCGTCATATGTGGTCCATGTCATACCATCGTCGAGACTGTAAGCAATTGATTGCGACTGTTGCTCTTCTTTCACTTTTTTTCCGCTAGGTAGGGACTGTGCAATTGGGTACTTGCTCACATATGCTTATTAGTTGATCAATAGATGGTAAAGTGATTCGGTGAACTCACAGAGGATGTGTATATAGCAACCAATGGGGTCTTATCCTCGACAGCAAATCCACTGGTATTATGTACGTCCGCAACTGCACTGCCAGTGAAAAACATCTCACTTGCACTGTCGGGGTATCCTCGGGCAAGAAGAGCAACAGGCTGCTCTTCCCAGTGGGTCAAGTCGTCACTTGTTGCATGACCCCAGGACATGTTACCCCATTCGATCCCTCCAGGATTATACTGAAAATACATGTGGTATTTTCCATTATGATGCACCAGTCCAGCAGGATCATTTATCCAGTTTTTGGCGGGGGAGAAGTGGAATTGGGGACGATATGGCTCTTTATAGTTCACAGCCCATGCTGGAATGGCTAAAAGGGACAACCCAAATATCTTCGAGAAAGCAACCATGGTATACTTCGTCAATCTTGTAAAAAAAAACTGTTGATTTGAATGAAATTATCTGAAAAGAAATGGTTTATATACCCTCTCCTCCCACACTTCCATTCCCCGTGGGGAATGCCCGCACGTTCACCACGTCGGCGTTTCTTCGGAGGAAATACGAGGACAGTTCCACCACACTTTCTAAACTCTCCAAACACAACGACAGCTCGGTGTCAAGATCGCAATAACTCTGAAGAATCTTCGGGCTTGGCGAAAATACCTCGGTCTAATTCCAAGCCAACTCTTCTTGGGGTTTCTTCTTCGGTCGCACCTGTGGTAATCGCGAATGTCTTTCAGAATCATAGCTTGACGTATCATCCTTAACATTCGAATAGACAGCCTGGCCGTAATTATTGGGAGCAGCACGGTTGCAAGGGATTCCAGAGTTCCCTACATCGATAATGTTCGTGCACTGGAAGACCTCGTCTTGCAGGTTGGTTCCAGACAGAGGTAATCCCAACGTACTATTCACCGAGTCGAGCTCCACGTTATCAAACTTAATTCCAGGGCAGTGATGAACATCAGAGCAGTAGATGGAAGACGCGATGTTATACCGGGAAGTTCCCTTGATGTTGGAGTAAGTGATATCCGAAATTGCCATCTTGGAAGTGCCACAGTCTTGGCCATTCTCGGTATAGATGCACTGGGAAATTTGGATAGGCAAGGCTGTATTGACGACTTCGAAGTCGCGGAAATTGATATTCTTCACGTATCCACTGCCACCTCCACCCCCATCGCCATTGGAGCTGTCATCTCTTGGAACTCCTTGCCAGGTTTTAATCAGAGCAGCCTCCATACAATTATAACAACGAACATTTTCGAATGTCACATTCTCGACGTAATCTGGCATATCGGGATATTGTCCAACAGACCCAATCGCCATGCCGAAATTCCAATGGCAAGTCACATTGCGTACGAGCAAGTTGGTGGTATTTCCCTTGACCGCGATACAATCATCTTGGTTCTGAATCACGGCATTTTCAACAAGCAGATCCTCGCTATTCCACGAGTCATAACCATCAGTATTCACTGTACCCCATTCATCATTGCTGGTAGCGTTCACATAGAAGTTCGTGATAGAAACATTTTTGCTCTCCCAAACAAATGTTGCCCAAAATTGAGGCTGAATGATAGAAAGACCATCCACGAGAACATTTCTCGAGTTATAAATGGTCATACTGATAGGGCGACCGTATTGGTTACTTTGATTTCGGTTCTGCGTATACCAAGCCTGTCCATTGCCGTTATACCATCCACCTTCTTCAGCACGAAAGACAACATTTTCGCCGCCAAAGAGCCATGCTGTATGTTGATCCTGAAGTACCACCGGGTAAGAGTTCTTAAGCCAGTAATCGATTTCAGTGGAGAATCGTAGTTCGCCCCTTAATGAGACATCGCAGTTCTCCAGATTTGTAGTATTCATCACAGAATTGATGTTGAATACATGGTCCTTGGCAAAAATAACTTTTCCATTATGACCACAACGTTCAAAGGCTTCGTGAATTGAAGGTACATCGTCAACAGCTTCACCACCATTTGTTAACGATTCTGGATAAATTGTACAGATGTTTTGTTCATGGATAACCAAGCTCGTCACCAGAGGAGCTAACGCCAAAGCGAGAAGTAATCGCATGACGAAGAAATACTTCCCTTCTTAGGGGATGAAATGAGCGTTTGTTTACCGGAGTGAATCGAAAAATAAATGATGCGGTGGTTGAAATCCTTTTTATGGCGAAGTTTCAAGAATCACGTCTATCAACACTCGCTTTGGGACCCCTGGTTCCTGGATCGTCCTGTGTAATATCTCCTTATGACCGCATCCCGGTACAACATCCGTGGGTAAAAAGCAATAAAAAATAACAAAAGCAAGTTCGAAGTATTTTCCCCGCATCGAGTGAATGTAGCAAGGATTACGATCAGGTGATGGACGTCCAATCATCGTTGCGTCTAAAGGCTTGGAACTTGGGCTTGAGCCCACCAATTTGTTGCACCCTTGGTCCATGCTTGTAATGCATGGTTGTTTGCGCGCTGTCGGATGCCAGGGATGATCAACACATGCGCCGGCGCTTTGATATATCATCTGATGGATTTTCCATCTTGTGAGTTGCGCAATTTATGCCAAGTCATCAGAGAAAAATCACAATACATATGCAAATATAAGAGTTGCTTACATGGTACTTTCAATTCTCATTTCTGAATCAGTTTGTATGCGTGAATGTGCTCTTGTCAGTTTCATAACAAGGGATGCCAAGATATTTACTGATGTCTGCACGGTCTCACGAGGATGACTGCGGAGGACTCCACAAGACCGTGCGCCTGCGACGTCAATATTGAGATCGGTGTAGAAAGACCTGAATGGGAATCTCCGGACAAGCTAGGGACCGTATATACTCCATACAAATTTCATTGACTCAAATCTAGATCCCAATGGTGGTGCATCTCGAAATTAGTCCGTTTGTTTGTACCCGAAAACGAAGAAAAATGTAACATTCCGGAGAACCTTTGGGATTTTCAGATCGGTGAAAGATGAGATCTAACTACTCTAAATTTCATCCATGGATGATGTGAGAGCCTTATACATAGGAAGAGATGTTTACATTTTCTTTTCTTCTATTTCGTTTATCCCAAATATAATTGCCCTGGGGTAACTTTTGTAGCGATGAGCCCCGGTGGTTGGACATGATAAAACAATCGACCCAGTACTGATATCAACGGACTTTCTTCTCCTCGGGGCGCGAGAATCGGCGAGTTCGACTGCGCAGCATCTCCGCCCGTTCTTCGATGGTCATGTTGACCTGATCGCCGATGGGAATCAGACACTTCGCCAAGTGAAGGTAATTCTTCCGAAGTAGATTCACGGTAATGAAGATATAGTCCACATTACGAAAGACAAGTGCCCTTTCCTGAGCGTATTGGTCCTTCTGCTTGACAAATGCCACGGGGTGGTCTCTCCAGTGGCGACGTGGGTTCAGATGATGAGAGGTATGATATCCATCATTGAAAGAAAAGCGGTTACTCTATAAAATAGTCAGTCCCATGAATGAAAAGAGGTAAGCTCGGCTTGAAAACTCACCGGAACATCAATAAGAGTGATACTTGAAAGATAGTCCGAGTCAGGGTCTGCTTGATCCACAAAGGCATGTTGGCCCCAGTTCCCAACCATCAAGCCGCACCGCATCACGGTGAGCGGAAGGATGAGCACAAAGAGAGTTGCGCGGGCGTTGACATAGTTGTAGAGCAGGTAAATGGTGAGGTAGTTGCTTAGTTCCCAAAAGGCGGCTCTGGAGGCATACTTGGCTTGACCCTTGCGCCAAAAGTAAAGGGGAAGTTCCAGCCAAACAAAGAAAAAGAAGCGGCCGACATAGCAAGCGAAATCGAATGCGCTATCACGGTCATAGAACATGGTTGTGCTCAGATCATTTGCACCATTGCCTTCGACGTGGTGGTGTTTGATATGGTGGTAATAGTAGGAGTTCCACGTATGTCCCAGCATCGGATCCAGCAAGTATGGGAATAACGTGTCGAAGACCCAAAATTTAGATGACAGCACTCCATTCATGTGGATATGTTGGTGTTTCATCAAGGTGAAGGCACCGCAGCACAGTAATTGCATGGCCCAGTGTAGGATACCATGAATCCAAGAGAAATTATAGTATAAGTATAATGCGCTGGGCACAAGCGTTGTGAAATAGAGGATCAAATGTGTCAACATCACTACATCTGTCTGATATCTGACAACCCCCCGAGCCCAGTTAATGTATGGTTGTAACACATAACGCTGGATAGGAGCAGGCAACTTCGCCAAGTCAGGAGTATCCCAGAGCTGGAACACAGTAGGATCAAAGGCAGGATGAGACGCATCATTCATGCCTTGAAGCTTTTCAATAGTCTCCTCAAGACTAAGCTTCTGATCGGCCGATCTTGGCTCAGTTTCGCCTAATGGCCGTTAATATGTGCTGAAAACTTACTCCCAGCAAAGACTCCCAAGTGACGTACCTTTCGCCGCTGGATCCTCGATGACTGCATCAATCACCAAGCGATCCGCGGTGGTGAGCTGGGGATCCACGTAGGTTGATGGATCCATATTGGAAGACAAGCTGAGCCCAGTGCAGTCCAACGCGAGTGACGTCGATCACGAGAAATCCGAAACACCCGAGATACCATAAACTCCGAGGCCCGCGATGTATGGATGTTAACTACCAGTGCTCTTTGAACAATGCAAGAAATAAAGACAAAACAAGGCCTGTCCTGTTTAACTAGTATACTCCATTCGACAACGCGTCGTCAGGGGTGGAAAAGAGTTTTCGTGAGGTTCGAAGTGGGTCCGCACGATTGACGTTTGGCCGCAGCAGTTGAGAATCAGCTAAGAAGTCCTAATATTCGATCTAATCTAGGGCTAGTTTCGAGTATAGATTGAAAGTCTGGTCCATTTTTAGAAGCTCGATATTAATTTAATTTTGAAAATTTTTAATTGCTTTTCTTATTCATGTTTACTCGGCGAATTCTTGTGTTACTGCAGACTGCGTCTATTCAGGGGGTTCTGGGCAGCTCCACAGTTGGAATGAGAGCTTCTGTCTGGCTCGTCCATGTCTCCCTGATTCCCCTTTTGCCCCACGTAAATAAACAGAAATCCGCCATTTCAACTGATTTGCCTATGCACATACAGAAGGATGTGTACAGAGTCCGTGGTGTAAAGATATGGGGTCAAAAGATCAATCGACTATCTTGTTATCAAGTACGGAGTACTAGTTAATGGATCACAGAGTGACCGGATGCTCCGGCAAATCTTCTTAGAATGGAGCTAAACTAGCGTAAAAGATTCCCCTCGTAAAGGCCAAGCAACTAGCCTAACGTAGTAGCCAGATCTCCGATCAACATCTCTTGTCCCATGTTCAATCCATCGATGGCTCCACGAATTGATACATTTACCAAGTGTATGTATATTAGATTTTCATTAAATTGACGCAGTGCCCAATTTAACAGATAGGCTTTCAATTGAAGAAATAATCGCCCTTCGAAGGCTTTAGTTCGGCAGTTGTCGCTGAGTCGTTGGCTCTGGATACCTATCTTCAGGTTGACCTCGAAAACACTCATCATCGAGTGCTATTGGAGGTATATTAAGTATTATTGTACATTGATTAAATCTAATGTTAACCTTAAGTTGCCGTGCTGGAACAAGGCAAACCTTTGCAATGGAGCTGAGCTGAAGCCGAACCAACCTTAGCCAAATACTAGGTATATATATATATGTATATATATATACCTGTATGCCTCACATGCAGATGCTGCAACAAATAGCAGCCAACAGATTGAGTCTTGGATTATCATCTTTGATAAAAATGTTACTGATGTCAGCATGTAGTACCTATTTTGATGCTCGTGGAAAGATCTACACTGCCCTACCATGGGTAAAGTCAAATCATGCTACATCATAACTTCCGAGATTCAAGCTGTGCCGTCCACATTCAATTTGATACATTCGCCATATCCTCAAGACCTTCAAATGACGACCCTACCATGAATTACCTTGCCCGAATCAGCATCCCAAAGGCCTCCCATAAGGCCACTCATTGCTGAGACACGACAAGCCCCTCCAAGATCGAAATCCAGCAGAGATTCAACTTCTCTTATCCTCTACCGAGATCGCGCATTTTCGGCGCCCCATCCCAGCCCGATGCGGGGGGATCTGCAATTAATCAAACCTCCTGAGTGGCGAAATATGGAGCCCCTCTGTGAAGCTCACCTTAGAGCATCTTGTAAAGGCAAGTTGCTTCTGTCGCTTATGTCTGAAACCCTGGAACAAGCATCGAATATTGGGCCGCCAAGTGTGATATTCCATCCCGCTGCACTGCTTACACGGTTCACCACTGCCTCGAATCCACATTGCCTGAAAGTTGTATTTGGTGCCTTGAGTCTAAGAAGGATGAAGTGCGATCGTCTTTGTACATTGTCTTGCGTGCTTCTTGTATGAGAGATATTTATACAAAACCCACTTTGACTCCGCACGTATAAATAAACCCTTTCTCATCCCCCCAATCCGCCTGAATATTTTTCAATTCCAACAATTTTCTCAATCTCTACTCAAATCAAGCTCAGTGCCAATTGTATTCAACTTTTTGAATCTTCCATCACGAATCAAGAGTTACCCGCACCATAATGAAATTTCTCGCATCCCTTGCCCTCTTCGCTGCGACCGTCTCGGCAGGCCCTGTCGCCAGGAGAACTCCCAAGACCTTCAACTTGAAGACTAGCGGCGCTGAGAATGATGCGCATAATGACCTGTACCTTTACTCATACCACACCGGAGCCGGTCTGAGCGATGCCGTGCTCGACAAGAGCAGCGAGAAGGCTGCCAATGTCTCTCTCAACGGCACCGTAGCCACAGTTGACTTGGGAAATGATTTCCCCTGGGCCATTATCGCCAATGTTTACACAAACTATGCCAGTGAGTTTTTGATACACATCACATCACGCTTGAATCGGATTATTTTCTAACATTCGCTCCCCAATAGACTGGGATCCTGTTACAATCAATGCTGGTTCTGGCCGTCCAGGCTTCTCTATCAAGGATGGCAAGTTTGTCAGGGAAGCCAAGGACGGATTTGGTGGCTGGTTGGGTGAGTAAAATCCTGATTAATTTACATCCAAACACTTCCACTAACTTTTTTTTTTTCAGTCTGTGACTGGTACCACAACGCTCCTCAGTTGTTCTACCTCCATGAGGGTGCCAAGGCTACTATCCCAAGCAGCTGTGACAAGGTGGACCTGAAGCCCGAGTAAACAAAAACACCCTTGAGGCCAAACTGAATTATGAAGACCATTTATGAACCAATGTCTATAGAGTCGCGATGAGAGTCTTAATTCCTTGCCTGTCATTTTATAAAATGTCTTGATAAATACTATTCACAAATTACCAGAATTGCTATGCAGCGGGCTTTATTGGCTTGACTTGAAACTCATTTCTTTTCATATTTCATCATAAAATGGGGAAGTCATTAAGTAGTAGCGACTCCAGCGCCAGTTGTCGGGGTATCTTCATAATAGCGGCGGTCCATGCCCGCTTGCAAACGAGCCTCCTCATTGAATGGTCCGCGAATGGCACCACGGAAGTGTTTCTGAACGTTGGCCCGGAATACTTGAACGGGATCGGTACCTTCTTGATCACAAATCCAAGTAAGCCATCGGTGACCTGTAGTGACATGTGTAATTTCATCATTATGGATAACCTCCAGCGCTTGTACGCTCTCGCCATCACCAGCAACGCGAAACTTCTGAATAGTCATAGGGTTCACATCCAAACCACGAGCTTCATGAACCAATGCAATGATACTAATTCTAGACCGAAGATCATGCGCAGTCTCAAGAGCAGATTGCCAAAGACTGTGATGCACCGGCAGAGCACCGAAATAAGAACCCATTTCCTCGATCCGAGTGCGAAGTAGAGAGAAGTGCTTCGCCTCATCACTTGCGACCTTCAACCAGTCATGGAAGAAAGCCCGTGGTAACTCTTGTGAGGTCCCCTCCGTTTGAAAAGTCGCGAAGCGAACGCAGATATCAATGGCCAGGTCGATGGCCCATAGTTCAATGTTGGCCAGGGCGTGGAGCATGGCTATCCTGCTCTTCAGCGTACCTCCCTTTCCAGTACGAGGCATAGCACCAGGCTCGACTTCGACCATTTTCTCGCGTGGAGGATGTTCCGGTGCAGGAAGTTTACCTCGTCCAAGTTCCATCGGATTACCACCCGCCTCTCGACCCGTGAAGATAGTGAATAAATGGGTCGTAAGTTCAATCTTGTGCTCAGGATTAGCAGTATTCAAGATATGAACTGCCCAATCGCAGAATGTCGCCTTCTCATCCAGATAATGAGCTGCGCCCGGATCCTCAGGGACAAATATAGGTGTCTCCTGTTTATCAGATTTCTCCGGTTTGGGCAATTTACTCGATGGATTTGAGTGCTTTAATTTGACCTTTTCACTGACAGGCTCGATTTTTCCAAGACTGACACTTTCACCGTTTTCGACGGGGAAATCGAGTAATACAGATCCATCTCGAACGTCAACGGGGAAAGTACACGCCTTGATACCAACGCTCGATTCACCCGTTTCAACATTAAAGTCGTATGCATGCCACGGACATGAAACAACATATGCAGAATCTTCAATGTCCACGCTGGAATCTGCCATCGGTCCTCCTGCATGGGGACATTCGGCCTCCATAGAGAAATAAGACCATCCTTGAGCTTCGTTGGGCTTTGAACAAGCCGGGTCGATAGCTGGAAGACGGAAGAGCACGAGTCGTTTCCCCGTGGATAAATGAATCACATAGCGAGCCTGCACAAAGTCCGATAACGGACCACAGTTGACTAGCATCGTGAATTTAATGCTATTTTGTGGCTGCTTAGTGGACGTGGCTGAAAAAGGTTGCCGGTGATGTTTGTTTCAAAATCTCAAACAGCACGTGACTACTCCACCAGTGGCGAGGGAGAAACACGACTGACATTGAATGATGAGAATACTGTGCAGAAGATGTGAGAAATGCCGAATAAGTCTAGCATCGCATCTCAGCGATGCGCGAGCAGATTGATTTCCGAATATAAAAATTTTCAGTTCGTTTCTTGCTTTTCTAGGGGTTTGATATTGACATTCCATACTGTAGTAAAAGACCGAAGAACATAAGAAAATAGCCACCCGCTCATTATTTGGCGATCTTTGCTGTGAATATACTCAGCCGCACTTTCAATGACCCACCAGACATATCCCAAGGCTATCTTGAACCATTTAGTTACATATATAGTATACTATCCCGAAATGGTAATTGTACTAATTATGTACCAGGTAAGCCTCATCAAATTCGGAGTTCAAAAGCTCCGAGTCGCTAAGATACCTATCTGACTAGGTAGTAGATAAGTGACATAAACAGCAAAGATCTTGGTAAGATGGCTATATGAAGGCTGAAAATAACCAGGTCGTTGCATATTTCAACCTTAACTATGTACTATGATGTATGCTTTACGGATGAATGCATCTTGTCTTTCACAGCATGGTGGAGAATGAATTGCAATGGCCATGCTAAACCTTGGAAGATCAGCGATCGATTCAATCGCATAGGGTCCACTGTCTGAAAAATTCGTCAATAGAGGCTCCATATAGTGGTGCCGAACAGCTAGGGTGGTTCTATATACAAGCGAATCAGCGAGTGGTAGGGTAGATAGTATCTATCTCTAAACCTCGAGATAGTATCTCGAGGTTTAATAGTAAGCAAACTGGACTGAAGCTTTTTGATGGGATGTTTACATAGTACGTAGTTGCACAAACTTACAATAACCACCACATGCTCACTAGGTATATGTAGCACAGTAGTACCCATACAACCATTTAAAATGAAAGATTCCATACAAACTAGTTATGCGCGAGCCAAGCAAATGGCTGCTTACCCCTTAGTAATAGTCGCCATTGGAGCCGAGGAACTGGCAAAACCCCCTTTCGAAGGCCAAGCGGAGCCAAATTTGCGGGGGAGACAAATAGTCCGGTCTTACGGAGATCTATCAATTGGGTAAATGTACAATTATCTCCCGCCATTCAGTTAGGGAAATGCTTGTTGAGTATGCACAGATGACCGTTAATTCGTCTGATATAAATAAATAACACACAAAAGTAATCCGCCATGCAGCTGTCAGCGAGGAAGAATCTGCGAGATCTGCTCGCTCATCAGTCCGAGATCGGGCATAAAGCGGATTCTTGTGGGTCGGCAATTGTAGAGTCGCAATGGGAGAGGATGGAGTAGTTCCCGAGCTAAAACGATGTCCTCGTGAGTCAATCTCAATAATTCCACATAATTCCTCGGTCGTGCTATTTTTCTTTCTTTTCCTTTCTTTTCTTCATCTCCTTCCAATCCTCTTCTCACTGCCTTCTCGTGTTCTGGTGGGTTTCGCGGTGCAAGGGACGTGGTATACAAATCTACTTTTTTGCGCAGTCTCGAACACAACCCGCGCATCACATCCCTGCATTCCGCAGTGATCAGCACCAGAACATCCGAAAGCCGTGCTTTTCTTTTTCTCTTTCTCCCCATCTTTCACTTGTGTCTTCCCATTTTTGGCAAATATCTCTCCCTTTCTTGCAAGCTCGCTTTGTAATAGCGGCAGCATCCAATTATGGGATTCCCTGGTAAGTCAAACAGTGTACATACAGTACAGAAGTCGATCGCAAATTCCGCGTCCCCGCGCGCATACACTTTCTTTCGCGTGGCATTGGCTTTGCGGGGATCTGACTGACCGCTCCATTATCCGTAATAGATGTCAAAGCAGAAGGTGATGGCCATAGTCCAGCCCTTAGCCAAGAGAATTATAACCCCGATCATGACCTTCCTCCCCTCGTCAACACTACCGAGCGCAAGCTCATGGCCAAGATTGATTGGCATGTTTTGCCTTGTATCTGTGTGCTGTATTTGCTTGCTTTCCTAGATCGGTAGGTGATTCCTGCCTGCGAGCCGGCGCACAAATTAAAGCTTTGCGACAAATGTCATACTAATTCTGGTTTCTTCGTATAGTGTGAATATTAGTAACGCCGCGATTCTGGGATTAAAGAAGGAGTTGGATATTGAGACAGGAAACAAGTATAACACCGCATTGACGATCTTCTTCGTTCCTTATATTATCGCCGAAATCCCATCGAACATTTTGCTTAAGAAGCTCAAGCCTCATGTTTGGCGTATGTCTCTCTATTGTGTCCCCGTCAGTCTGAATTAAAGATGAAAGAGCTGACGCGATTCAATTCAGTGACCTTTTGCATGTTCATGTTCGGCGTGGTCATGATTTGCCAGGGCTTCGTCGCAAATTGGGGTGGATTGATGACTACTCGGTTTTTCTTGGGCCTGTTCGAGGCCGGCATGTTTCCAGGATGTGAGTAAATACGGACAACAATGAGATGGAAGATGAGAGACTAATGAATCGCGGCTTCTAACTACAGGCTTCTATTTGCTCGGAATGTGGTATACTCGGACAGAAGCTCAAAAGCGATTCAGCTTCTTCTTTAGCTCAACGACCCTGGCAGGCGCCTTCGGTGGTCTTCTTGCCTACGGTATCGCTCAGATGGATGGTGTCCGCGGATATATGGGTTGGCGCTGGGTCTTCATCATTGAGGGAGTGATCACTTCAGTTGTTGCTATCATTCTCTTCCCCCTCATGTCTGATTTCCCCGAAGAGGTCAAGTGGTTGACAGACGAGGAGCGAGAATTTGTTCGCGCAAAGTTGGCTAGAGATGTCGGCAAATCCGCCCATAATGCGAAACTAGGATTGAAAGAAGTGCTAGACGTCTTCAAGGATTGTAAGTCAATCTCCCAGACCTTTGACCGCCAACAGTTGTGCATGAGCTTACAATTCTACAGGGAAGGTTATTATTGGCGGTTTCATGTATTTCGGCCTCATCGTTCCAGCATACGGTTGGTCGTCCAAGTTCTATCAAATCGGATGAACATGTCTAATATATCTAGGTTATGCTTACTTTGCTCCGACTATTATCCAGTCTTTTGGCTATGACTGTATGTTCAGAGTCTCTGTCTCTCCCAGTCTTTACCCTCTTCCGTACTAAGTCTTGTTTTCTAGCCGTCAAAACCCAGCTCTACTCCATTCCACCATGGGCAGCGGCTTTTGGCTTCTCAATGGTTGTTGCTTTCTGCTCTGACCGTCTGCGCCATCGCTTTGCCTTTGCATTGATCCCAATTGCGATTGCAATTACTGGATTCAGTATGTTGCTCGGAATCCACGACAAATATCACGTCGAATACGGTGCCCTGTTCTTGGTGACATCTGGTGCATACAGTGCAATGCCAGTCATTGTGTGTTGGTTTGCCATGAATTTGGGAGGTCATCATCGTCGCAGCGTCGGTACTGCCTGGCAAGTTGGTTTTGGCAATATCGGAGGTATCATTTCGACATTCGCCTTTGCCACTGACAAGGGAACGTTTACCACTGGATACAGTATTTCTGTGGCATTTTGTGGAGTCTCGATCATTGCATGCACCATTTACTTCGTGGCACTCATCCTTCATAACCGTAAAAAGGATGAGATTGCCGCAAACCAAGACCCGAACGCCATCTCGGATACAGAAGAAGAGATGCTGGGTGATCTGGCACCGAACTATCGGTACACCTATTAAAACACAAGAGCTCGGATTGAAGGAGCTTTGAACCACTGGATATGGTTCCAAGGAAATAGAATTTCCCGATTCGGAGGACGGAGACGTCGATGACCTATACCCAGAGCTTCGATGATTGTTACTACGCTACCTACGAATACATAGCATACTAGGGCTCGGATCAAACATTGAGCTATCTAATCAGTGAAGATACGCACATAATATCATTTTCATGCATCCACTTTTCAAATTTTTAATTTTTTTTCTCACTCATCTTTTTAATAAAATACATCTCAATTCTGTTGTGGCCAGAAGTGAACCCTAGTTTTCGTTCACCTTCTGTCACGTGCTGTATACATCATGGCTTCCCAGAACGGCTAGCGCCACTCGCTTAGCGAATCCGCCGCCCACTTCAAATGCGCGGGCCGCTGCACTTTCGTCTTTCTTTCAACCATCTCTCCTCATCCTCGCAGAAGTGAGTTGCCACCATTCCAAACCTTGGATCAACGGAAAAATGATTCCGTTCGAACATGCATTGCTAACCTTTACTTCTCAGATCTACGAAGATGAGAGCTAAGTGGAGAAAGAAGCGCGTTCGTCGTCTCAAGCGCAAGCGCAGAAAGATGCGCGCGAGATCGTAAGTTATTCTGTTCAGTCAAGAGTTTATCATGAAGCTCTTGCAATGGCGTAATTTTGGAATTGATAAAGTTAACAATGACATCAGCAAATAAACTACTCGCCCCTCCCATCTCAGCTCCTCATGTCGAGGCTCATGTTTGAACGCTGAACACGACAATTGATGAATCGATGATACGACTTCTTCCTCGTTTTTTATCGTGCCACGCCTCTCACTCATACGAGTTACCTGTCCGGACTTGATTTCCGCCGCCACCCCAGACGAAATCACAGCTCAACTGACGGAATCCGCCGTTCAAACAATCTATCCGTTTCCTCTTATTCTTTCAATCTCTTCGGATTCATTCAACGTCGGTTGGTCTGCTGCCAGACATGGTTATTTTACTCGGAGAGGCTCCTGTATGTTCAGGTAGAGGGTTGATGGACTAGCCCGTGTCGGACTAGTTGTTGAGCAACGACACTTGAGGTGCCTGGTCAATTTAATCGTCCATGGAATTGTTTCTTATGGTCGATCCTATGTTGAGGTACTTCCGAGAGTTTTTCCGCACAAAAACCAAAAATGGACCAAGCTCGGAGGTCCTTGGTATCGATAGCTATGCTTGCCGATAATCGATGACTTTACGAGCACTCTTTCGCTTGACTTTGTAAATTGTAATACTGTAGACATGTAAATCATAAACCTTCACCATGAGTAGTAAAAGAACATTCAACGCATGATCTTCTAAGTCATTGCTCAATTGACATCGTCACTTTATCTTCTCGAAATTCCCCATCTTGTGTGCGGCTTCCTCACCGCCTACCCGATAAACGCCGCTAGGAATTTTTTCTGCCGACAACTTTTTGACATTTTGATATCACTTCAAGTCCACGATCTTTCAAGCTTCATTGGAGATCACTGGTAGTCGCAGTCTACCATGCCTTCCGACAAGACAGAAAAGAAGCGCAAGCGCGCATCTGATCGTCATGAACGTCCCACTAAAAAGCCTGCACTGGAGCTGCAAGCCCTTCCCCCGCTGAAAGCTAGCTTAGTCGAAGATAAGAGCGAGCTTGCGCCAGTTATTGGTGAGTTGAATCGCATTGAAAATTAGGCAGAGACATCTTGCTAATATAGAACTTGCGTCTAGCTACTACCCCCGGTGTTCAGAACGCTAAAAAACTCCGCTGGAACGCCTATATCAAAGTCCGTGACAATGTCTCCAAGTCCGCCACAGCCACCCGTAACCCTGGCATTGTCTCTTCAGAAATGTTGCTGCAGTCTTCTGAGCATGAGAAAATGGATTTTGTTGGCCGTGAGGGAACCGGTGAAGATGCCGACTCCCAGTTGAAGCATTACGTTGCTGTCGTGGATCCTGAGCGCAAGACCTGGCAGATCGTAGAGGCCCGCCGCGTGACTCTACGTGGCGCTGTTCGCACCAGCAAAGCATCTCAAGAGGACTCGGAGTCAGAGGAAGAGAATGTATGTGTCTTACTACTATATCCGGGGCCAACAGCAGCCAAGCTAACAAGAACCTTAGAACACAATGCGCTCGCAACGCACAGCTCTCACCAACACCTTCGGTACCAAGCAATCCCGCAAGGCCGTGCAGTCTATGGCCGAGAACGCCCAGCTCTCGAGTGCTCCAGCTGGCACTGTCACCGAAGCCGGTGCCGCCCTCATTTCCTCATTACCCGCCGATGCTGCCACTGGAGCGGCCAAGGCCATCGACGTACAAGCCGCTGTACAAGCAGCCAAGCCCTTGCCTACACCCAACCTTACCGCTGCCCACCCATCCGATGTCTATCCTATCGAGAACCTGGTCCCTGGTGGTCACTCTACTTTGCGTTTGTTGACTGGCGTCGACGAGTGGAAGCAGCAGGTGGATGCCGGAGTTGCCGTCACCACAGTCTCCCGATATGTTTCGAACCGCGTCACTGCAGTTGGAAATTCCGATAACTCAACACACCTGCAAATCCTTCGATTCATCCAGCTGCTCCTCGAATTCGCCCGCTCACTCAAGGGCGCCGGACGCACCGCAGGCTCCGGTCCAAACAGCAAGCGTCTGCCTCCGCGTGACGAATTGCGTAAAATCCTCTCCAACACATCAGGATCCAAGGCCGGTAGCGAAGAACAGTCAACAACCGAACTCCTACCAGACTCCGTCGTTGATAACGTTCGTCGCCGTTTCGCTCCTAACGGTGGTTTCCTGAGCAAGCACGATTTGACTCTTCTCCACACCACCATTTGCGCTCTTTCACTGCATATTCCCCCTCAACCAGCTCAAGATGGTGGATCCAGCTCTCTGGGAGGCAACTCTCCCAACGAACTGGCCACCGACCCTGCCGATCTCCGCGATGATCTGCGTCTTGACTCGAACACTATCCAGCAGTACTTCCGCGAACTGGGCTGCCGCATTGATCGGCCTCGTGAGACGGAGTTCAAGAAGTGGAATATCAAGGGTGGTCGTGCCGAAGCCCATGCGCGTCGCGTTGCTCGTCTTAAGATTCCTCTTGAATTCCCCAAGGTTTCCCGCGGTGGTAAGAAATAAGTTTGATGCCCGGGTGTCTTTTGTCTGTTGTGTAGCGGATGCCTCGGCTTGGTTCGGTGGCTTGCAATTTTCATGTCTTGTGATATATCCGGCGTTTAGACTGTTGAGGTTGTTCAATTGTTTCTATATGAATAAAATTTTGTTACATACTTATATGGAGTCCTGCTAAGACCAAAACATTCCTGAGTCTCCCAAGTGTACTTCAATATTTGAGGTTCATGGATGAAGATTTTCAAACTAAATACCATATACTTATTGAAGTACTCATATCAATTTAGGTAGCACTATTACTATCAATGAATTACTGTAGTACTTCAAGTTGGAGTAGTTGAGCTTTCAGGCGTTGGCATCAAAAGCGACTCAAAGACTTCTTTGAGTTGCTGATCGGGATCATATTATGAAAAAGAATATGGTATAGACTATTCATTGCTCATTATAAATTTAATTGACACCTGTAAATCCACCCATACATGAATTTAAAAGAATGTTATACAAGTCTGTGAACCCCAAGATCTAAGCATTCTCAGAAATCGATCTAAACTGACTGCGTCTCCTTTCAGTATGCATCTCCCGATCCGCAGCAAGTTGTTGCGCAAACTTGCTCTTCTTGCGAATCTCAGGACCCTTCCAATAAAACACATAAATAGGAATGAGAACCAGGAAACCAATGCAACCCAGAATCGTACTCGCCCATTGTAGATGGTACTTGTTACCAATATTGGTGTACATGGGCGTGGAGTACATTGTCGCGATACCAGCGAGGAAATCACGAGCAAAACCATTACCTCCTGTTGCAGAAGCAGAGTAAGGACCATAGGCAGCAACCATGTAGTCTATCGTCGCCATATAGATGGCGTAATTGGCCATTGCAATCAAGCAACTGAAGATAAGAGGTGCAATCCAGGGAATAGGAGGGCCCATCGTAGTCCACGCAAAACCAATTAAACCAATTGGCTCTAAGGGAGCAATGAAAAGAAGCAGAAGTAGACGTCTCTCGGCGAATCTACTAGCAGCACCTTCTTTGGCGCGTAGCTGGATCTGGCGATAGATGTCAGGTAAGAAGATCAAGTATGCGATGATATAACCGATCAAAATCGAACCGAAGGTCATTCCAATGGCTAAAGTGGACATATTCCACTGCTCAAAGACCAGAGTGAATGATTCAGTGAAAACGAAGATCAAAGCATCTGAGAAACCGGAGAGCAGAGACAGGAATAAGACGATAGGTTCGAGCAGAAACATCTCGAATGGTCGACGCCATAGAGCGAGAACTTCATGAAAGTCCAGACGGGGACTCTTCAATTCATTCGGACCATAGACTTCCCCTTCACCAGCTTTGCGACGACGTTTCGCTTCTTTATCGACCAGAATCGTGGCCCGGGTCTCAGGGACCAAAAAGAAATGTAGGGCTTGTGTGACACCACCGAAGATCAACTGAACCCAGAAAACCCACGGCCAGGAAAGATATTGTCCAATAATACCACCAAAGAAAGGACCGATAGTCGATCCTCCCACTGAAGAAAGCACCACGTATGCAACCGCAAAGCCCTGGTTATCTGGCTCCCACATATCGGCCGTCATGCCCAGAGTGACAGAACCACCAGCTGAACTCAAACCTCCCAGAACACGACACACGACCATAGTGCCAAAATTCGGTGCCAATGCGCAAGGAATCTGCCAGATATTTACCAGGAACAATGAGAGCTGCATGATAGGCCAGCGACCAAACTCCTCTGACCACGGCGCCCAAAGTTCACATCCAAAAGCATATGCAACGAGGAACACGCATTGTCCGACTCGAGCCGCTTGTTCGCTAATACCGAATTCTTCAGTCATGCCGGTGACAGCGCTGGCGTAGACGCCAGTATTGAAGTTCATAGACATCTGCACGACGAAGATCACGGAGATAATGACCCATTTCTTCCATGTTGGAAAGCAAAAGCCGAGTTTGTCGTAACATTCATCCTCCGTCAATTCCTGTTTACCAGATCTTTCAACCTTGGGGCTATCAGTCTGGCTACTCTTTTCTGATTGCGAGGCATTTTCGGCGTGGCTATCGTCTCCGCGTGCGACTTTCTTCAAACCATCTTGTTTCGTACTCGATTCGTCTGCTTTATTCTCCTCCCGCTTCTCGGAGAGCGGGAAATCGTCGGGTATAGCCATGTGGCACGGGGAAATTTATAGAAATAAATTGCTCATATAATATTATTATAAAAAGCAAAGCGGATAGTATTTAGAGATAGTTATCGTGAGGCGAGAACTATAAAGTGGAGTATGGAGAAGTTGGGGGGATATGTACTCCGTAGTGGATTCAATCGTTCACCCCTGGGGAAATGGAGTCAGAAAGGTAATAAAATATAATCCCCGGACTCATGCGACAATACGAAGAGATTTATATGCAACTCAAAAAGACTCGGACATTCGAGTGAAACCGGGCACTTCCAGATCAATGCGTATGCGACTTTCCTACTTGGATCAACCGAACCACACAATAACAGGATATGACAATGTCAATCGGTCAGACTCCGTCGGCCGTAGGTGGTCCTCATTAAATCCGACGAAGTCATAAGATTCGTCCATTACAACAGGAACAATCTCCATCATTACAGTATGTAATTCCCCAACTTCCAATGTGAATGGTTCAGCCCCAGGGTCTGACCTGAAAGAGCATCAAAACCTGTTCTATCTCCACCTTTCGACGGGGGTTGTCGGCAACCCGACTACGACGTCATATCAGGCCGGACTACGTCAATCAAAGACGACTTTTTCTCCACCAATTTGTGTTCAGGACACTTCAGGGCGCAGGGTAGATTTGACAATCACACCAATAACTGCTGGATATGCATGGATGTGAGCGGGTCGTTGGATGGGGGCTAGAGTGAATTTTCAAGTACAATGTTGTCATACTACAGTGCTTTGTACTCCGTGCATACAGTGAGTACATACATACAGTTTGAACATTGCTACAAAACTAATCATAATTTTCAAATAGAATAAGTAAAGAACCTTCCATTTCAAGAGTCTAATCATACCACGTTACCTATTTTTCCCGCGGTTCTACGATAGATCCAACTCTAGAAAAGTTACACAAAGTCCAGGAACTATCGGTAAAGTATACGACAGCCACCCATCTAATCCAACAATACAAGAAGTCACCGAGAACCAGAAGTACCACGCAAGTAAAGCTTGCGCAGTTTATCAACTACAATACAAGCATTATGGTGCAAAGAGGTGTACTCTTAAACCAATTGCCACCATCTTGGCGATATCTCGGCGGTGCACAAACCGGTTCATTGGCTCGGCCACAGACGTAAACCCATCCATGGTTAAGACCAGTGTCAGTGGCCAGATTTGCATATCTCCGGGTTATGCGCGCTTATGAATAGTACAGTATTTACAGTACTATGTATTAAGTCCCGACATTCAACCCTATAAGGGCTTTTCTTGCACTATTCCTTATCTCTCCGAATATCCGGTCACGAGAGTCATGAATTATAGCGGTTCTTTGTCGTGATGAGGTTCAGGAGATACCATGTATCTCTTTGGATTCCTTTCACTTTCTCAAAAGATAGTATATACTAAAAAGGTGGTTTCCTAGGCTTAAGGCATCCAGAATTTTGGCATAGACTTGGATATCTCGCAGTATGATTGAAACTTTCGAGTTGAAGCGTACTAATATTCTAGTCTAGCTTGAATCTCTCTATCACCCACTGACAGTGTAGTATAGTATTTAACCAGGCTGGATAGAACCAGTTTTTACCAGTTGCACATAGTAAATCTTGAAAAGTTTCTTGAATCTTTTTGAAACACACTTCTCCAGCACTAGAATTGTACTACATATTACCCTGTCCCTGAATCGAGTCGATCTGATTCAACATATCATACGTCCAAAGTCCTTTCTTTGTCCGCAGAACTTTTCCTGGGCCTCTTGGTAGGAGAGATGGAATGAAGAGTAAACAGAGATAAACAAAACAAGCTCTCTATTCAATTGGATATCCTAAACACACGAACCTTGAAAGAACCAAACAAAAGCTAAAAGCGCCAAAAAATGCCCCAATTATCCCCGAAAATAAAAATTAATTACCCTGACCCCGAATAGGAACCATAGCCCTCCTAACATACTTATAACAAACAGTCTTAAGTCTCCTCGGAAAACCCGCAGGAGAAGATCTCATAGACAATTTCCGATGTAAGCGCGACGCATCAAAGCTATCCTTTCGACCCGTCTCCCCGGCCGGCGCCGTTACACTCGCAGAGACCGCAGCACCACAAGTAGTATCTTGATTGGAGCGTGTTTGAACGGCGGTAGCTTCACTGTGTGTATCTTCCGTGGTGGGAGATACGGTACTTTGAGTCTGGGGTCGAGGAACATGAGTCATCACTCTTTGTAGAGGGATTTCCTCTAATTCTGATTCGTGGCAAGGTAGTGGTAATGTTCGGAGTGCAGCGGTGATTCGATCATGCATGGCTTGATCTTGAATGATTGAAACTGGAGGTGGTGATGGTGTATCATTATCATCTTTCGTGATAGGTTCTTTCTTTTCAGATTCGATTTTGATCCTGATTGAATTTTCCTCTTTGATTGAAGTCTTTGGGTTCGACTTCGGGTTCGGATCCGGATTTTTCTCGATAGAGGCGGCTTGTTGGAAACTGGTCGTTCTCGCAACGGCTTCTAGTTCATCATCGTCCAACTCTGCATCTGACCCCGAGCAATATTCATAATATTCATCATCCGTATCTTCCTCCGATTCCTCCCAGTCCGAATCCTCCTCCTCATCTTCATCATCATAGTCACCCGTCAAAAGGTCCTCCAACCCCGGAGCAACAGTATCCCGAACAATCTCGCCAGCGTGTGATGTCTTCGAAGTCGGACAATACTCCTTCGCCTTATCATCCAACGTCGCAGTCGCAACCTGTAAATCCAAAAGCGAGGATGCCGTATTCTGCATATTCAAACTATGAACCGCACGATAAGCCTGCGAAACAAGTTCTCGTACATAATCAGCCGAGGCATGGTGATCCGGATTATTTGCGGCATGAGCGTAGATCTTAGCGCAGTGTAATTCAAAGACTTCAGCTAATTGAAAAGCATTTTTGAAATTTGCGTCAATTGACGTATGTTCTGGCCATGAGGTTGCCATTTTTGAGTGTTTTGTTGTTGTTGGAAGGGTTGTTGAAGGTGAAGGTGTGGAAATTAAGTGGAAGACGCGTTGGGAGGAACAGACGCGTTAAGTACTTTTCCGGCGTGTTCGTCCAAGGGGGTTTTCTTGGTTGTTTGCGCGTCACCAAGTATGCACCACCTAGGCATTTTGGTCTTGATTTCTTCATTCTCGAATTTGATTAATTAAGATTGAATGGAGTCGGTGTTTTATTAGGCATTTATTGACGTTTCGGTATTTTGAACTGCATTAATCACCCACATATCACTAGTATTAGAATATATGTGTACAATTCAGTACAAGAGTGCTCAGAGTAACGAATGATTTTAAAGTATTTAGCTCGCAGTCTTGAGATTTAGTCCAGGTTTACTCCGTGCCCAAGTAGTTCTTTTCTTAAATGCAAACACTTGTGAAGTTGAATGGTTGGTGGGCTACAACTCTCCATCAAGAGCCACATCTACATCTACAAAGAATAGATATTGCCCCCGAAACTTGTATATCATTGACACAATGTGAATCTATCTATCGACGCAAGATCCACCATATAACACGAATAAAAACCGTACTTCAACAATACCCAGTTGAAATAACGAAATAAACCCGTATTCATACATTCACACGTTATGGCAGATCAAATGAGAGTAGCCAACGACAAATTCCTGAAGGGGAACAAAAAAA